>Ga0169931_10000063_pt1 | contig 142880 bp, 121 predicted proteins | sample Kivu_15m_20L_FD_129675 | JGI IMG/M metagenome (GOLD analysis project Ga0169931, IMG submission 129675) | Freshwater microbial communities from Lake Kivu, Western Province, Rwanda to study Microbial Dark Matter (Phase II) - Kivu_15m_20L... | ecosystem: Environmental > Aquatic > Freshwater >... | reverse complement strand
TACAATCACTGCTCACTTCACTGCTCAGTTGAGAATATAAAAATCTGTAAACCATTGGTATTGTTGAGGTTAATCATTCAAAGAACTTGATTCTTTAAGAACCCGATATTCTATCCATTGAACTACGGGGCCAAAGGGACGCAAAATTAACGCAAACCAACCGATTTCTCATGCAGCACAACATTTCAACCAAGCATTGGTTAAATTTGTACTCGCATGTCAGCCAACACAAAATCCTTTGCGTTTAAAAAAAACATCAAAATCCTCATCGGGGTGTTTGTTCTGTTGTTGGCATGGCCTTTTTTGAGGAGTTTGAGTACCAACAATGACCTCAATATTTTCTTTGGGGCCGCAGAGCGACTTACCCGATTAGAAAATCCCTATACAACCCCATACAATGCGCAAGGTTGGGCACTCTACTATTACTACAGCCCCCTATTCGCGAGCTTACTGTCACCATTTACTTGGCTTCCGAAGTTCATCGTTTCTGAAGAAATACCCTTTGGTTTGTTTGTGTTGAAACTGCTATGGAATGCCTTAAACCTGTATTTTGTTTATCAATTGGTTCAATTTGCAAACCGCGTATTTGCACCAAGTCGCGATAAAAAAGGATTTATTTTTTGGCTTTGTTTTGCGCTCTTGACCTACCGGTGGATGTTTCTGAACCTGTTATACGGACAAATGACCATCCTCATTGTTTGGGGTGTTGTGAGGGCGTTCGAAGGAACTATTTCGGGATCAATCAAGAAGAATTTGGGACTTGCATTTGGGGTTACCCTGAAAATCTTGCCTGTGTACATGGTGGGTCAGTTGTTTTTAATGCGAAAATGGAAAGCGTTTACCGCCGCAGTGCTATTGTCGATGGCAATGGTCATTTTGCCCTATGCTTACCTACCAGCAACCTATCATACCGAAATCTTGGTCAGCTGGTTGAACAACATCAATCCATTTTCCAAGAACCACATAGTGGAATTGGGCGAGGGTGGCTTTATTGATATGGGTGCGTTGATTACCAAATATTTAACGGGTTTAAATATTGAAGGTGAGGCCCGTGTAGATTGGTTCTCCATGGGAGCAACCGGTGTATTTATCACCACGCAGTTGTTTCGTTTGTTGGTATTGGCTTCTTGTTGGTATTGGTTAGAACGATTTCGGAAATTGGCCCAGCCTGGTTGGGAATTGTTGTCGATGTCGGTGTTTTTGGCCTGTATTCCATTGGCGTTTCCCCATCAGCGCGATTACAGTTTGTTCATGGTTTGGCCGCTCTTGTTGTTTGTGTTGAACGATGTCATTTACGCACCAACCATACGGAGAACATTTACTTTTTATGGATTAATGATCGGGGCAACACTCATGGGATCCATTGTCTTTTTCGAGGCATTGCCATTCGATGTCCGTCGCGATATTAGCGGCTATCGCATTCAGGGCATCGGGGGATTGATTTTTTTAATTTTTGCTCAAGGCTACCTTTGGAATAAATCGAAAGGAATCAATCAAGAGAAATTGACATAAACTGTTCATTCGCGGTCTATTGAGAGACTGAGTTTCGTATTATCTTTGGAACGACAAATCAGCATGAAAAAATTCATACTTACCCTCATTTCGTTGTCTGCATACATGGCATCGGCTCAATTTTGTACGCCAGACACCACCATCAAAGTACCTGGATTTTATCCCAGTCAATTGGCTGATGGTGCCGTTGGTGTAGCATACAATCAAACGGTAATGATTTTATCATTCAAGGATACTTCAGCCATCGTGGGTGGTAGCAAGCAGAAAGTAACCATAGATTCTTTGAAATTAACCAAAGTAATTGGTTTGCCGTCGGGCATGGGCTACGTTTGTTACGAGCCTCGCTGCATTTATTTGCCTTCGGCTGTGCGATGCATAAAATTGAATGGTACACCTACCCAAGCTGGTTTATTTCCATTAAAATTCGCGGTAACGGCGTATGCCAAAGTGAACGGATTTTTTCCTGTGGCACAGCCCGATACCATCAAGAACTTTAGTTTGTTGATTACCGGTACAAGTGGTGTAGTAAACCTACAAGAAGCCAACCAATTAACGGTGTTTCCAAACCCAACCAAAGAGGTGCTTCACGTAGCGCATCACAGCGGCAACCAACCCCGTATCATTGCCTTAACCGGCCACGAAGTGCCGGTGCAGTGGGAATTGCACAACGGTTTGTGGAGTGCAAGCCTTCAGAGTCTCTCGGCAGGGGTTTACACCGTTTCTGTGAATGGCATCAATCGCATTTGGATCAAAGAATAATGACGAAGTTTTACGTAGAAATCCCCAAACAAAAAGCCGAACTACCAGCCCTCATCGTGTTGGGTGTAGTTTGTTTTGTGGGTTGGGCCTTCCATTTTGGTATCTGGGGCATGTTGGGTGGTTTTATCTGGCTGGCAGTATCTGTTCCTTTGGTATTTTGGTTGTATAAAAAAAGAACGGGCACCTATTTTATTCAAGCCGATGAAGTGGGAATTTCCTTTAGAATCCATTTCTTTTCTCAGTACAAGTCTATACCCTGGAAATACCTGCAGCGCATCGATTACTTGCTATACGAAATCAATTTCATGCTCAAAGAAACGGCCCAAGTGGTTTCGTTGGCAACCAGCAGTATGGAAGATGAAGATACAGAAGCGCTGAAGCAGTGCATCTCAGACGCTATCGCCAAGCGCGGGGAGTAATTTTCCTTTACCTTTGTGGGTATGTCGTTTCAACCGAATTTTGATTTTGTAGAAGAACTTCGCTGGCGCGGTTTGCTCCACGATGCGATGCCCGGAACCCATGAACTGTTAAATACTGAACAGGTTACAGGTTACGTTGGTTTTGATCCTACAGCAGATTCATTGCACATCGGCAACTTGGTGCCCATCATGCAGTTGGTGCATTTTCAAAGGGCCGGACACAAGCCCATTGCTTTGGTCGGTGGTGCCACCGGAATGGTGGGTGATCCCAGTGGCAAGAGCGACGAACGAAAATTACTCGATGTAGCCACCATCGAATACAACATAGCTTGTCAGAAAAAACAGCTCCAAAAATTCATTGATTTTGGAGACAACGGCAACCAAGCCAAAATGGTGAACAACTATGACTGGTTTAAAAATTGGTCCTTCCTCGATTTTATTCGCGACATCGGAAAGCACATCACTGTGAGTTACATGATGGGGAAAGACAGTGTCCGAAACAGGCTTGAGTCGGGCGGAATTTCATTTACAGAGTTCTCGTATCAACTTGTTCAAGGATATGATTTTCTTCATTTGTACAAGGAAGAAGGTTGTAAACTTCAAATGGGTGGCAGCGATCAGTGGGGAAACATCACCACTGGCACCGAACTCATTCGCAGAATGGCGGCAGGAGAAGGTTATGCCCTTACGGCCCCGCTGATAACAAAATCGGATGGGACAAAATTTGGCAAATCAGAAGGAGGAAATGTTTGGTTGGATCCTGCCAAAACATCGCCCTACAAATTCTATCAATTTTGGTTGAACGTGGCCGATGAGGATGCTGTGCGTTTCATCAAGATATACTCATTGAAGAGCCAACAAGAAATTGAACAGCTCATTGCCGAACATACAGGACAAGAGCATTTGCGGTTGTTGCAAAAAGAACTGGCGGCAGAAATGACCATTCGAGTACATTCTGAAGCGGATTTGTCGATGGCCCTCAAAGCCACACAAATTTTCTTTGGTAATGGTTCAGCGGAAGACCTTAAAGCTTTGGACGAGGCCACTCTCTCAGCAGCTGCGGAAGGCATGGAACGCTTCGAAATATCCCGTGATTTGTTGGCTGCTGGCATTCCAGTTTTGGATTTATTGGCCACGCACACACAAATTTTCCCTTCGAAATCAGAAGCCAGAAAGATGTTGCAAGCCAATGGATTTGCCTTCAACAAAGACAAATACACCGATGTTGAAGGATTGATTCAATCCGATATGTTGATGCACAATCGCTACCTTATTGCGCAAAAAGGCAAGAAGCAATACTTCCTCATTGAGGTAAAATAACCTTCTAGATTATTGCTTTTGCGTTACAATTTTTTCCAAGTAGGTACCGTAACCGCTCTTATTCAATGGCTGGGCAATTTCCAACAATTTTTCCGTGGAGATGAACCCTTGTCGCCAAGCAATCTCTTCGATACACCCGATTTTCAATCCTTGGCGGTCTTCGATAACCTGCACATATTGACCCGCTTGCATCAGGGAATTAAAAGTACCCGTATCAAGCCATGCTGTGCCACGTTCTATGATGCGAACTTGCAAAGCATTTTTTTCCAAATAGATGCGGTTTACGTCGGTGATTTCGAGTTCGCCACGGGCTGAAGGTTTCAAATTTTTGGCAATTTCAACCACTTGATTGTCGTAAAAATACAATCCGGGAACCGCGTAGTTGCTCTTGGGTTGTGTGGGTTTCTCTTCAATGCTAATGGCATTGAGTTGGTCATCGAATTCTACAACACCATATCGCTCAGGATCACTCACGTGGTAGGCGAAAACAATTCCACCTGCAGGATCAATGCTGCTATTCAAAGTGTCCTGAAATTTCGAACCAAAAAAGATGTTATCGCCCAAAATCAGCGCTACTGAATCATCGCCTACGAAATCGGCACCCAGCACAAAGGCCTGAGCGAGTCCGTCGGGTGAAGGTTGCACACAATATTGGAATTTGCATCCTAACTGACTGCCATCGCCCAGCAATTTTTCAAAATGAGGCAAATCGTGGGGGGTACTGATGATCAATATCTCGTTGATGCCCGCCATCATCAAAACCGAAAGCGGATAATAAATCATGGGTTTGTCGTACACTGGCATCAATTGTTTGCTCATTGCCAACGTAAGTGGGTGCAATCGGGTGCCAGAACCACCGGCGAGAATAATCCCTTTCATAAACACAAAGGTATGATTTGGCTGCCATTAGCCACGATTGGCGGGTGAATTCTTCGTGAAATCAGCGCGTGGCTTGGGGAATTGCTTGGTAAACTTGTACCCAATCTACCTGAAAATCCGAAGTTTGGTTGCCGGATGCCACCAACTGGGGAAGGTATTTGTTCTCCAAACCATTGTTGAGGATCAAATACATGGGCTCTTGATAAAACTGACGCATCCAGCGGTTGAGTTTAACAGATTTCACGAGTACGTTATCGGTATAGAAGTTGATTCGCTTCGGGGTCCATAAACAAGCATAGATGTGAAAGGCGGTATCTGTGTCTTCATCGAGTCTGATTTTTTTCATGAGCATTTGCTTGGTATGGGTTTCCACTTTTCCCGTGTGAATGGTCATGGTCTGTGTATGCACTCCGCTGCCTGTTGCGCGACCGTACATTTCGAAAATGTCGATTTCTGGGGGCCAATTGTTTTTACCCGTGAGCCACCAAGCAGGCCAAGTTGCTGGCCCCGAAGGATTTTTACTTCGAATGGCAAAAAAGCCATAGGTAAAATTCTTGGAATGGAAGGTATTCGCCACACCAATGCTGTAAGGAATGAGGATGGCTAGCTTGTTTAATGCCTCCTGAGAACCTGTTTGATTGGCGATGGCACCGGCTTCATCGATTTGTACTTCTGTGGATTCAATGAGTTGTCCTTGTGCATTCACCGCGCCAGTTTTTACCAGATTGGGCAGGATGGCGTTGGTTTCGGATTGCGCCTTGAGTAAGCGAACCTGTTCGTTTGTAGGTTGGTTTTCCAATACGATGGGTACGGGTTGGGGTTCGTTGAGCAGGTGCAGACAGCCGTTGCCAACAAACACTTGGGGGTCGCCGTAAAATTGATGAACATTGTCGGGATGAAACCGCCCCCAGGGCTGTCCTTTCGACCAAATTTCAGGATTCCAGGTATTGAATGAATCGTGAAATACCCGTTGATAATTGCTGATGTTTTTGGGAAGAATGAGGGTTTCGCTGTTTTTAGGCAATTGATGAGCCCTGAAACCAACCCAACCATTTCGGATGTCCCAATTTTTTTTGAAATACATACCCATTTTGGCCCTGCGAAATCCGTTTCGAGTACTGTCGATGTTCGGGAACGCTTCCATGTAATTGGCGGGAATTGCCGACACCCCTTGCAAAGCGATGCCAAAGTTCATGATTAAAAAGAACAAGGGCAATTTGATAGAAGCTTTGATGGCAGAATGTGGGCTAGAAATCGGCATAAACAAAGTTAAGATTTTCATAGTAGGTTTGAAGTAGTGAGTGAAACAGCATTTAAATCGGGATTTGTGAGCATCATTGGAATGCCAAATGCAGGCAAAAGCTCCTTGTATAACGCCTTGTTGGGTGAGAAGTTAGCCATCGTGAATTCCAAGGCGCAGACGACCCGACATCGGATTTTCGGCATTAAAAATGGAGATGGGCATCAGATTGTTTTTTCAGATACGCCGGGTATTTTGCGTGAAACGAGCTATGGCATGCACGAACGGATGATGAAATTTGTGAAAGAGAGCGTGGACGACAGTGATGTGTTGATTTTGCTCATTGATATCAACGGAAAGGATTTTTCTGAGGAAGTCCACGAGAAATTTGATCGATCGAAAGCCAAAAAAATTGTGGTACTGAACAAGATTGATAAAGTACAGCAGCAAAAATTGGAGGAGAAATTGGTTTGGTTAAAAAAGACCTTTGAGGCAGACGTATACTTGGCAATTTCTGCGCAGGAAAAGTTTCAATTGGATGTGCTTGAACGATACATTGTGGGGTTCTTGCCAGAGCATCCAGCCTATTTCCCGGAGGATCAACTGACCGACAAAACCGAGCGATTTTTTGTCAATGAGATCATTCGCAACAACGTTTTGAAGCTATACGATGAGGAGGTGCCCTATTCGGTTGAGATTGTTACGTTGTTGTTTAAGGAAGAGCCCAAGATTTTGCGTTTGAGTTGTGAGATTGTTGTAGAAAGACCGTCGCAAAAACCCATTATCATTGGCAAGCAAGGTCAGAGTATCAAAAAGTTGGGCATTGAATCGCGCAAAGAGTTGGAGCAGTTTTTCCAAAAACAGGTGTACATGGAATTGTTCGTGAAGGTGCGTGAAGATTGGCGCAACAACAAAAAGATGTTGGATCAATTTGGGTACGAATCCGAATAAATCTTTTTTCTCTGAGATGGCAGCCGCAATTTTCCCCCGCATTCTTGCCCTAATCAATCGAATGAGGGTGGGTATCGGTCTTATTGTTGCGGTCTTCACAGTTTATGGTTTTGCCAACCTGCTCGAGGGTGATAGCGATTCGAGATTTGGTGGTAACAATTTAGATTCACCCTGTGCAGGAAATAGTTCGTCGGAATCTAAATTAGTACGGACAAATTTCAAGTCTGATACGGTGTATTACGTACCATTCAATGGTAAATTGGTTCGGGTAGAAATCAAAGTTTCAAACTATGTAGGTTCAACGGTACCACGGAAAATGTTGTTGTTGTTACCGGGTTGGAATTTTGCGGATACCCAGTGGTGCACGCGAACGCGGGTATGTGAGGAGGCTTCAAAGAAAGGCTTTGATGTGATGCTGGTTGAAATGGGGAAGAGTGTGTACATGGACAGTGTGTACCCGCAGATGCGCGCTGATTATAGGTTGTTTCCCACCCGCACATGGCTATGGGATTCTGTGCTCCAGCCATTACAGTCTCGGGGGTATTTCACAGATCAGGGGATTCCAGAGGACCCCATCGAAACCGCTACCGGCAAGGTTTTATACCAATCGTTGGAATTGCCCATTCCTTCGTTTGTGATGGGATTGTCTACGGGCGCTAGGGGTGCGTTGTTGTTGGCTTTAGAGCACCCTGAGGCGTTTAAAGGTTGTGCAGGATTGAGTGGGGATTATAATCCGCTGCTCATGACCAACGACAATTTGATGATCAACTGTTTGGGTAAGTATGAGGCTTTTCCCTGGCGATGGCGGGGTACGAACAACATTCAACTTCGGGTTGATTCAATGGCTGTGCCCATGTATCTAGCCCACGGGATGGCAGATAAAATGGTTGGTTCAAATCAAACGGAGTCCTTGATCAAGGCCTTAGAATCATCAAAACAGTTTCAATTGCGGGCGTCGAATCACAGCAAGACGCACAAAAATTCTTCGTTGGTTAGATACAAAATGACCAAGGGTGCGGGCCACGACTATGCGTTTTGGAATGTGGCTGGTTTACAGGCGTTGGATTACTTCAACACGCTAATCATCGATTAACGATGGGTCTTTGAGAATCGTAAAACAAAAAAAGTCGCCACTGCTGACGACTTTTCTCTTTTAGTAGCGGGAACAGGACTCGAACCTGTGACCTTCGGGTTATGAGCCCGACGAGCTACCACTGCTCCATCCCGCGATTTATTCGTAGCCCGTAGGGGAGTCGAACCCCTCTTTCCAGGATGAAAACCTGGCGTCCTAACCGATAGACGAACGGGCCATCTAAGGGGCTGCAAAGATAAAAAGGAAGTTTAACTTTCCAAATATTTTTTGAAATTTTAGGAATCGTGCTTTGTGATCACACCATCCCCCCAGAGTTCTTCCAGCTGATAGAAATTCCGTTTTTCCTCTGAGAAAATGTGCACCACTACATTGATGTAATCCAATAATACCCATTCTGCCTCGTCATTCCCTTCGCGATGTGCCGGTTTTTCGCCCATTGCTTTGCGGGCCTCCTCTTCAACACTGTCGGCCAGCGCGTCTACTTGTCGGGCAGATCCCCCGTGACACATCACAAAAAAATCGGCGAAAGCGCTGCTGGTTTTGCGCAAGTCCAACGATACAATGTTTATTCCTTTTTTTTCTTGTAATCCGTGTACAATGACGGCAACCAGTGCTTCTACACTTGAGGTCTGAATTTTTTTCGCCATCTAATCACTTACTTTGCTGCAAAGAACGCCAATTTGTTAGACATTCAGTTTATACAATCCGTGGGAGATGGCCATGTTTTTTTTACGCCTTCTTGCGATTCCACCCAGTTGGAAATCCAACGCTTCATTGAACACGGTGCCATGGGTTTGTCTGTGCATGAAACGCCAATTGCGTTGTTTACCCATTTTCAATCTCAGGGGGTAGGACAGCGGGGCAGTGAATGGTTGTCGGAGTCTGCCATGAATTTACTCATAACAGTGGCTTTTCCCCTGCAAAAAGACCGCGATTACGCCTTTGTGGTTATCAACAAAGGGCTTTCGGTTTCCATCGCCAAAACTCTCGAAGAAATAATTGAACCAAAGGTTGAGATAAAATGGCCCAATGATATTATATATAATGATTTAAAATTGGGTGGAATACTGTTGGAAACCACGCAAGTCGGACACGTCAAATACCTGTTGATGGGACTTGGGATCAATGTGAATCAGCGCAGTTTTCCGGATCACTTACTGGCTACTTCTCTGGGGTTGGCAATCCAAAATCGCAGCCGAGGAGAAACTGAGGACCTCCCAATGAACGAGGGGTATCGCCTAGAGGACATAGTAAGCCGTTTGTTCCAACGCCTTTTGGAAGCATGGAAAAATCCCAATGACTACGCGGCCCCGTATTTGGATCGCTTGTACCGAAAAGGAGAATGGGTGTCGCTAATGGAAGTAAAAACGGATCGCATTTTTCAGGCGAAAGTGGTGGATGTGAATTCGGTTGGACAGTTGGTTGTACAACTTGAGTCGGGAGAAACAGTGGCATTTCATCACGGCGATGTGCGCATGCTGTATCGAAGCAAGTCAAATAATTGACATAATCTTTCTAAAAAAGTAAACGAACGGCCCATTTATTGTGTCTATCAGTTACATTTGGTTTTGCTTATGGATCGTAAAGCATTTTTTCAACGCATGAAAACGGCTACAACGGGTACCGGTTTTGTGGATGAGGGCGCAGTTGGCTTGTTAGATGGGACTGGTAAGAAGTCGCTCAGCCGCAGAACAAACACTGGCACCAAAGCCTACACGGGTACCTTTGGCAAGGATGAATTGATGCATTTGTTACGTCGAACCCTTTTCGGCGTGAAACTCTCAGACTACAACCTTTACAAGGGAAAAACGTTGGAACAGGTGGTTGATGCCTTGCTCAATGTATCGTCGACATTGCCGAATCCTCCGCTGAACAACTACGGAAATTTGGTGAATGACCCGAACGTTCCTTACGGTTCTACTTGGGTGAATGCGGCCTTAGATCCTGCTGTGGAACCCTATCGAATGGGCAGTGTAAAATCTTGGTTTTGGGGGCAAATGCTCAAGCAAGCCCCAGATATTCAGGCGAAGATGGTGTTGTTTTGGCACAATCATTTTGCTTTGCAATTTTTGGAAATTCCGGATGCACGGGCCTGCTACGTTTATACCAAAGTGTTATATACCCACGCCTTGGGCAATTTCAAGGATTTGACCCGTGCGGTTACGATTGATCCCGCGATGTTGTTTTATCTCAATGGCCGATTGAATACCAAAAGAGCGCCCGATGAGAATTATGCGCGCGAATTGCAGGAGCTGTTTACCCTGGGTAAAGGTCCGAACAGTAAATACAGCGAAGACGATGTTAAAGCGATGGCGAAAGTGCTTACCGGTTGGAGCATCAACCCGCTTACCAATCCGTTTAGCACGGCTTTCGTAAGTGTGAATCACGATTCCACCGACAAACAGTTTAGTGCTTTTTATGGAAATACGGTGATCAAAGGTCAGACCGGTATCAATGCGGGTAACACAGAATTGGATGATTTACTCACGATGATTTTCAAGGTGGATGAGGTGGCCTTGTTCATTTGTAGAAAATTGTATGAGTACTTTGTGTATTACGATATCGATGATTCGGTAGAGACCAATGTTATTGTGCCGTTGGCCAAGGTTTTCAGAGACAGTGGTTATAGCACCAAGGCGGTTTTGAAGACGTTGTTGATGAGTGAGCACTTTTTTGATTCGTGGAATCGTGCTTGTGTGATCAAAGACCCGCTCTCCCAGCAGGTGGGTTTTTGCAGGGAGATGGAATTGAAGTTCCCGAATGCAACCGATTATTTTTTGTTGTACCAGATGTACAACATGGGACTCAGTTTTGGTCAATTAACGCAGCTGAATTTGGGTGATCCGCCAAACGTGGCCGGTTGGCCGGCATGGTATCAAAAGCCTTTGTTTCATCGCAGTTGGATAAACAGCGATACACTACCCAAGCGAAATCAGTTCACAGATTATTTATTGCTTATCGGCCATAAGGTTGGCACGTATACCCTGTTGGTAGATCCTTGGGTATTCGTAAAGCAACTTAGCAATCCAGGAAAAGCCGATGATTTGATTGCAGAGTGCGTGTCGCACCTTCTTCCTATGTCGATCAATGCCACCCAAACTGCAAGCCTCAAAGAGGTTTTGTTACCAGGCGGAATACCTGATTACAATTGGAGCGATGAATATCGCGCGGCCACGGATCCTTCAGACCCAAATAATGCTACAGCGTTATCTACTGCCACGGCAAAATTGCGGTATTTGTTAAAATCAATCATGAATCTCTCAGAATATCAATTGTCATAAACCATGAAACGCAGATCCTTTTTTAAAGCCAGTGCAGCCGCTGGAACCGTTTTGCCCTTGACATTGAATGGCATGGGAGTGAAGACGTTTGAAGATTCGCCTTTGCTGCGTTCTTTGGGAAGAAGAAGTGCCGATGGCAAAGTCTTGGTCATTATCAATTTATCGGGCGGAAATGATGGATTAAATACCCTGATCCCAATCGATCAATACAGTAATTTGAGCAAAGCGCGGAACGATATCTTAATCCCTCAAGACAAAGTGTTGCCATTTTGGGATAAGCCTGCCGCTGGTTTGCACCCCAAACTCAGTGGATTGCGCGACCTATACAATGGTGGTATGTTGAGTGCCATACAAGCCGTGGGGTATCCCAATCCCAACTATTCGCATTTCCGATCTACCGATATTTGGATGAGTGGGTCTGACAGTAGTGATAGTTGGACGACAGGATGGATGGGGCGATACTTAGATGGACAATATACGGGCTATCCCAAGGGCTATCCCACGGCAACAATGCCTGATCCTTTGGCCATTCAAATTGGTCAATTGGTGTCGTTGACCTTTATGGGTCCGGAAGTAAACATGGGCATGGCCATCACCGACCCTACCACTTTCTATAATTTGGCGAATGGGACAACAGACCCCACGCCCAGTACACCAGCAGGGAATGAATTGGCCTTTTTGCGGTTGATGGCTCAACAAACCAATCAATACGCCACGGTTATTAAGAATGCCGCAGCGAAGGGAACCAATAAATCGAACAAGTATCCTACAGGCGGACGTCAACCCTTGTCGAATCAATTAAAAATTGTGGCCAAGCTAATCAGTGGCGGTTTGAAAACGCCGGTTTATATGGTAAGTATTGGCGGATTCGACACCCATAGTGAGCAAGTGGATAGTACAGACCATACCGTGGGCTCTCACGGAAGTTTGATGCAACAATTGGGCGATGCGATTGCGGCTTTTCAGGACGACGTCAAACTGTTGGGGTTGGAGGATCGTGTGGTTGGAATGACTTTCAGTGAGTTTGGCAGAAGGGTTATGAGCAATGCTAGCAATGGTACAGATCACGGGGCCGCTGCACCGATGTTTGTCTTTGGCAAAGCGGTTCAAAATGGCGTGATTGGTGCCAACCCTACCATCCCATCTACTATAACGGTGAATGATAATTTGCCGATGCAATACGATTTCAGACAGGTATACGCCTCCGTGCTCACCGATTGGTTTGAATTGCCCGCGGCTGATGTAAAAACAGCGATGGGAGGCAAGGATTTCAATACGTTGCCCATTTTCAAAGCGAACAAAGCGAGCATTGAAGATTACGTAGATCTGGTTAGCCGAATATCGCTCAATAATATCTACCCCAATCCGGTGGTTCAAAATGCCCAAATTTCTTATTTTACTGAATCCGGACACATAAAGTTGAGTGTGTTCGATGCAACAGGTCAATTGGTGAGCGTTTTGAAAGATGAGTGGCATGGCCATGGAACCTATGTTGCTGAATTCAGTGTTGTTGGATTGCGGAAGGGTAATTATTATATCCAATTGTCGCAGGGCGAAAAACGCATCACAGAAGTACTCTTGGTACAATAAATTTGCGATACAATAGGCGATGAATCAAAATTATTGTATATTTGCAGTCCTAAAAAATTGCCCTATCGTCTAACGGCAGGACAGCGGTTTTTGGTACCGTACGTCTAGGTTCGAATCCTAGTAGGGCAACAAGTTGAAGGTTTGATGATATCCGGTGCGTAAAAACGCAGCCAGAGAGAAAGTAAAACGATTATGACATCACTTATACACCCAGTTAAAATTTTTGCAGGCAGTGCGTCTGCAGCCCTGACCCAGGACATCTGTGATTTTTACGGATCTGAGCCTGGAGATTTAACCGTTTCGCGTTTTAGCGACGGGGAATTTCAGCCCAATTTCAACGAGAGTGTTCGTGGTTGTGATGTGTTCATTGTTCAGAGCACGTATCCCAACTCTGACAATCTAATGGAGTTGTTAATGGCCATTGATGCTGCGAAGCGGGCCAGTGCCAACTACATCACCGCGGTAATTCCTTATTACGGTTTTGCACGTCAGGATCGCAAAGACAAGCCCCGTGTTTCGATTGCCTCAAAATTGGTGGCTGATTTATTGCAAACTGCGGGTGCCAATCGTGTGATGACCATGGAGTTGCACGCGCCGCAAATTCAGGGTTTCTTCAATGTGCCGGTGGATCACTTAGAGAGTTCCATAATTTTTGCGCCTTACATTAAAACGTTACCTCAAGAGAATATTGTGATTGCCGCACCAGACGTTGGGGCATCAAACCGAATTCGTGAAGTGGCCAAAATTTTGAATTTGGGCATGATCATTTGTGACAAAGAGCGTAAAAAAGCCAATGAAATAGCAAACATGACTGTCATTGGTGATGTAGAAGGCAAGGATGTGGTATTGATTGATGATATCATCGATACGGGTGGAACTTTGTGTAAGTCTTCTGCGATGTTGATGGACAAAGGGGCCAAATCTGTTCGTGCGTTGTGCTGTCACCCTGTATTGAGTGGAAAGGCCTACGAGAACATTGAAAATTCGGTACTAACGGAATTGGTTGTAACCGATACCATTCCATTGAAGCGTCACTCAGATAAAATTAAAGTGGTTTCTGTGGCGCCATTGTTTGCCCGTGCAATTCGCAATGTGCATGAACATGGCAGTATCAGTTCCTTGTTTAAGCAAGTATTTGCCCACCAAACCAAAATCGATCTCCATTAAAAAAATTAGATAAGTAAATAAAGATGAAAACCATTTTTCTTAAAGCAGAATCACGCGCGGAAGTAGGTACTCGCACAGCGAAAGCTTTGCGTGCTGAAGGCAAGGTTCCTTGTAACATGTATGGTTTGGCAGACGGCAACTTGAATTTTGCTGTTTACCAAGCGGATTTTAAAAACTTGGTATACACACCTAACGTATACAAAGTAAAGATTGAATTGGGTGGCAAAAACTACGATGCCATTTTACAAGATATTCAATTCCACCCAGTATCTGACATGATCATCCACTGCGATTTCGTAGCGGTTGACGAGAAGAAGCCTGTAATCATGGACATTCCAGTTCGTGTTGTAGGAAATTCTCCTGGTGTTCGTGCCGGTGGTAAATTGGTGAAAAAATTGAACCGTTTGCGTGTGCGTGGTTTGATTGCAAACTTGCCTGATTTCATTGATGTCAGCATTGACACCCTGGAAATTGGTCAGTCTGCTAAAGTTGGTCAAGTAGAAGTTTCAGGGTTTGATTTGTTGGATTCTCCTGCGAACGCAATTGTGACAATTAAGACAACCCGTGCGTTGATGCAGGCTGCTGCAGAAGCAAACAAAAACTAATTGATTTTAGTATCACAATAAAAAAACCCCGGCTTGCCGGGGTTTTTTTATGCTCGGTGATCGAGAAAAAGTGGATGGTTTATTATTTGGTAGCCTCTTCGAAATGGGTGTTTACCGCAGACCAATTTACCAAGTTCCAGAAGGCATTGATGTAATCTGGACGACGGTTTTGGTAATGCAGGTAGTAAGCGTGCTCCCATACATCCAACCCCAAAATGGGTGTTCCTTTTACTTCGGCGATATCCATCAAAGGATTGTCTTGATTGGGTGTAGAGGTAATCACCAATTTTTGGTCGTGAACTATCAGCCAAGCCCAACCGCTACCAAAACGGGTTGTAGCTGCGCTGTTGAATTGTTCTTTCATGGCATCAAATGAACCAAAGGAAGTCACGATGGCATCCATCAAAGCCCCAGTAGGCTGTCCGCCTGCGTTGGGACCTAAAATACCCCAAAAGAAGGTGTGATTCCAATGTCCGCCTCCATTGTTGCGGATGGCTGTGCTGTAGCCAGAGATGTTGTGTATCAGATCTATCAACGTGTGAATTTCAGGGGCATTGCCTTTCACGGCGTTGTTTAGATTGTTTACATAAGCTTGATGATGTTTTCCATGATGAATTTCCATGGTCTTGGCATCAATGTGTGGCTCCAGTGCATTGTATGCATAGGGTAATGCGGATAATTCGTGCATAGCTCGTTAATTTAATGTTTAAAACAAAGTTACGTGAAAGGGGTTTGCTTTTCAAATCGGAAAAATCCATATCGTTCGTCTTATTTTTGCAAGGAGACAATTAAAGGCAAATGCAATTTATACTCTCGCAATGGCCTACATGGCTAGAACACACTTCTTTGAATAAGGTTGAGTTGCTGGCAGCAATGTTGTCGTTCTGGTGCGTGTGGTTGGCTGCAAAGAACAGTGTGTTGAATTGGCCAGTAGCCATGTTGGGGTCGGCGATTTATTGTGTGGTTTTTTTTCAGGGTGCACTGTATTCCGATGCTTTTTTGAATGTCGTTTTTCTGTTTTTTCAAGGCTTTGGCTGGTACAGTTGGAATAATAACCTTCAGTATCAAGCAGTCGAAGGCGAAGTGCGCAATAACAACATTAGGCCTACTTCTTTGTTGCCATCCGATGGTTTGAAAATCTTGTTGGTGGGTGCGTTGTGTTATTATCCATGGACCTTGTTTGTGAAAAGTGGCACGGTGCAGCAATGGATTGCGCCAGGTTCTTTTCAGCCACCGCGATTTTTATACTTAGACGCGGGATTGTTTATCTTGAGCATCATGGCTTTGTACATGCAGGCAAAGCGATGGATAGAACATTGGTTTCTTTGGATTTTGATTGATGTGATTTATGTGCCTGTTTATTGGCTCAACGAGAATCAAATCACGGCCTTACTCTATACCGCATACATTCCATTGGCGATAAAAGGGTATCAATTGTGGAAGGTTAATCTTCGGGAACGTAAAGCAGTTGGCTGAATTGATCCTCTTGGAGGATATGGTTTGCTACCTCCAGAATATCGCTTGCCGAAACAGTTTGTATTTGTTTAATGGCCTCCTCAATGCGGGTGGCGGTTCCTTTACGTAAAATACTTTGGCCCAGATGCATCATCAGACCGCTGCGATTTTCATTGGACAATATCAGTTGTCCGGCGTATTGATTTTTCGCCCGAGAAAGTTGTAAACTTCCCAGATATTGGGTGCGCAGTTTTTTCAATTCTTTGAAGATAAGCGACACTGATTTTTCAATGTATTTGGGCTCGCTACCCACAAAGCAATGAAACAAGCCAGTATCGACGAAGGCGCTATACCCGCTTTCAACATTGTAGGTGTAACCGTATTTTTCTCGAATGGCGAGGTTTAAACGACTGTTTAAAACTGGGCCACCGAAGAAATTATTCAACAGTAGCAAAGTCCATCGCTTTGGATGGTCCAATTCATAAGCCAAGCTACCCAAAATGGCATAGGCCTGTTGAAAATCGGTTTTTTTTCGCTCAATAAAGTTGGGTTTGGAATGAAAGGGGGGGGTCAGGGCTGGCTGATAATGTGTGTTGGCTTGTTTGGTGGAGAGCCAACTTTCATCCGGTAAAAAACGTTGCAAAGCCGCCAATACGCGTTCCAAGGATACATTGCCAACCACGGAAAATACCATGTTGTTGAAACGGTAATGGGTATGAATAAAATCGAAAAGGTTAGCCGGTTGAATGGCATGTACCGATGATTCCGTTCCCAGAATATTGTGTGCTAGTGGGTGTCCTTCGAAAATTCGTTCTTGAAACTCATCGAAAATATTCTCCTCAGGCGTATCCAAGTACATGTTGATTTCATCCACGATTACTTTTTTCTCTTTTTCTAATTCTTGGGCAGGGAATGTAGATCGAAAGACGACATCGCACAAAATATCGGTAAGTCGCGATAGGTGTTTGCCTTGGGTTGTTCCGTAAATGGTGGTAATTTCTTTGGTTGTGTATGCATTGAGTTCACCGCCTACCACCTCCAAATGATTGAGCACATGGATGGTTTTTCGGTGCTCCGTGCCTTTGAACAACATATGCTCCAAGCAATGCGCCAATCCTATGTGTGCGTCATCGTTTTTGCTTCCGGCGTTGATTGAAAAACCAGCATGCACCAATTGGGTTCCGCGAACCCGCTGATGAACTACCCTCAGGCCATTTGGTAAGGTGATTATTTGGTGGTTTTCGGTACCCATTAGCATGCAAAAATACCTTCTGTTTGGCGTATTTTTGTTGAAACTCATGTTAATCAACAATACAGCCCCTCTGGTTCAACTTTTGAACGAAAGAAAAATCAATTCTGTGGTGATAACCACCCACCACAAACCCGATGGAGATGCCATGGGTTCAACCCTCGGACTGTGGGGTTTTTTGCGTGAATTTGTTTCAGATGTGGTGGTTTGCACTCCCACCGATTATGCAGAGAACCTGTTTTGGTTGCCAGGAAACGAATACGTGCTAGACTTTGAAAAATCGGCCAATGAAGTTGCCCAAAAAGTAGCCCATGCCGACGCCATTTTTTGTTTGGATTTTAACCGCTTGTCAAGAATCAACCAGCTGGGCGATTTGGTGCGCGATTCAAAAGCAACCAAAGTGATGATGGATCACCATCTCGAACCAGAATCGTTGTCACACTATACCTATTGGGATCACGAAGCTTCAAGTACCTGTGAATTGGTCTATCAGTGGATTGCCAATGAATTTGGTGCGGACCATGTAACTCCAAGTATCGCCACATGCTTGTACACCGGCCTAATGACCGATACCGGTAATTTCCAATACAACAACACCAAACCAGCTACATTGAGATTGGCCGCGGATCTGATGGAACACGGTGCCGACCACCTAACGATTCACGCCAATATTTATGATGTGTTTTCCTTGGATAGGAGCCGATTGTTTGGGTACAGCCTATACAAAAAATTGGAAATCATTCCAGAATGCAAAACGGCTTTGATTTACCTAGACAGGGATGAATTGAAAGCGTTCCACGTTCAAACCGGCGATACAGAAGGATTGGTGAATTTTGGCTTGGGCTTGAAGAACATCGTATTGAGCGTGTTGATCATTGACAGAACAGAGCGCATTAAAATGAGCTTTAGGAGCAAAGGCGATTTTCCTGTCAATGAACTTGCGGGAAAGTATTTTGAGGGGGGTGGACATCGGAATGCGGCTGGCGGACAAAGTACAGATACCCTTGAAGCCACAGTAGAAAAGTTCAAACGGGTGGTTTGGGAATACCAAGAGCAATTGTTGGCCGTGTGAAGTTGGAAAGAAAATTACCCGAGAATCGTTAATTGATGAAAACAGAAGATAAATATTGGATGAAAACATTCAAACTGAGCACGTGGATGGCGTTGCCCATGTTGCTGCTGTTGTCCTGCAATGGGGGGTTCAAAACCACCGACAAAGGATTGGTATACAAATTTACCCAAGGCGATGCTTTGAAAAAACCATATGGACCTCACCATTTTATGTTGTTGAATCACATGCTGATAGGTCCCAACGGCGACACCCTTGAAAATAGTTTTAAATCGGACACCCTGGAAGAACTGCCCTACCCTTTGCAGGCAAAAAATGAATTGTTGGAGGCTTTGATGATGATGGGAACAGGCACGGAGATGGAAGTGAAGATTAGCACAGACAGTTTGAAGCAAAAAATTGGGGGTTCTCCTTTGATTGGTCTATTGGAGTCGGGCAAAGAAGCGCGGTTTATCATTCGTGTGGATCGTGTTTTAACGGCTGAAGATTACGACGCCTATCGCAATCAGAAGTTTTTAAATCGGATCATGGCTGAAAACAAGTTGATTGATGAGTATGCCGCGAAACATGTGGTTGCCAACCTGCCTGAGGGGGGGTGGTTGCTAGACTCATCCAAAATGATCAAATATCGCATCAAACAAAAAGATGGGAGTTATGATTTTTCACAACGTAGATTGGAAAATGCCCCTATCCTCAAAGGCAATAAAGCAGCCTCTTTTCATTGCGAAGTATACAATATCGATGGTACTTTGCTCGTGAATTCATCGATGGAAGGTCGTTTATACCGCGCAGAAAAAGTGGGTACAGATCCTTTTGAATCGGCCTTGGCCATATACGATGTCAAGTGCCTAAACATTTTGCCTTTCTATTTAACGGTTGGTGAAGAAGGCGAGTTTTTGGTGACTTCTGCGAATGGATACGGCAATAAAGGCAGGATTGGAGTGCCTCCCTACGCTCCGCTGCGGGTGGTAATTAAATCAGTTACGCCTGAGTAACACAAAGTTTTCGGTATAAAGCCATTAGAAGGTAGTAATTTTGAAATTTCATGGGTAAAAAGAACATCATCATCACCGGCGGAGCGGGTTTTATTGGCAGTCATGTCGTGAGAAGGTTTGTGAAAAACCACCCCGATTTGCACATCATCAATGTGGATGCCTTGACGTATGCGGGCAATTTGGAAAATTTGAAAGATGTTGAGCAAGCGAATAACTATGAGTTTTTGCGCATCGATATCTCAGACAAAGCGGCGATTGAATCTTTGTTTTCGTCAAGAACTATTCACGGTGTTATTCATTTGGCTGCGGAGAGTCATGTGGATCGCAGCATCACCAACCCCATTGATTTTGTGATGACCAATGTGGTGGGAACGGTGGTTTTATTGAATGCTTACAAGGCCTACGGCGACACTGAAAATGGTCGATTTTACCATGTGAGTACCGACGAAGTCTACGGTACATTGGGTGAAGATGGCAAATTTACGGAGGAAACTCCTTACGACCCCAATTCACCTTACAGTGCATCAAAAGCAAGTTCGGATCATTTCGTTCGTGCCTATCACGAAACGTATAAATTGCCCGTTGTCATCAGCAATTGCTCCAACAACTATGGCAGCCATCAGTTCCCTGAGAAGTTGATTCCATTGATGATTCACAACATCACGCACAACAAACCCTTGCCTGTTTATGGCAAAGGAGAGAACGTTCGCGATTGGTTGTGGGTGGAAGACCATGCGCGTGCCATCGAAACCATTTACTTCGAAGGAAGAAACGGTGAAACGTATAACATTGGTGGTAATAACGAATGGAAGAACATTGATTTGGTTCACAAATTGTGCGAGATCATGGATCGCAAATTGGGCAGAAATGCCGGCGATTCAGCGAAGTTGATTACGTATGTAACTGATCGCAAAGGACATGATTTTCGTTACGCCATTGACGCGAGCAAACTGGAAAATGAATTGAAATGGTCGCCCAGCGTTGCTTTTGACCAAGGATTTGAGAAAACCATCGATTGGTATTTGGAGAATACAGAATGGTTGGAACGAGTGACTTCTGGTGCTTATTCTGACTATTACGAAGCCATGTATACCAGCCGTTAACTCGGTAAATTTTTATGAATACACTACATCTATACAACACACTGAACAAAACGTTAGAACCGTTTACATCGATCGCTCAAAAACATGTGGGTATCTATGTCTGTGGTCCTACCGTTTATGGTCCCCCGCATTTGGGGCATGTTCGTGGCCCCATTGTATTTGATGTATTGCGCCGATACTTGATTTTGCAGGGGTATAAGGTTCGTTTTGTTCGCAATATAACCGATGTGGGTCACTTGGTAGGCGATGCTGATGGGGGCGAGGATAAGCTTGCGAAGCAAGCGAAAGTTGAGCAGTTAGAGCCCATGGAGGTAGCGCAATCTTACACCGATGCCTACAATTCAGTGATGGATCGAATCAATGTGATGAAGCCGAGCATTGAGCCACGTGCTACTGGCCACATTATCGAGCAGATTGAGATGATTCAAACGATCATTGAAAAGGGTTTGGCGTATGAGGTAAATGGTTCGGTTTACTTCGATGTGATGGCTTACAGCCAACAGTCACATTATGGTGTGTTGAGCGGTCGAGTATTGGAAGATTTGCAGGCAGGTGCTGGGAACCAAAGTCGTTCTTTGGAAGGACAAGATGAGAAACGCAATCCCAATGATTTTGCTTTGTGGAAGCGAGCCTCGGCCGAGCAAATTATGCAATGGAGCAGTCCATGGGGCAAAGGATTCCCTGGATGGCACATAGAATGTAGTGCGATGAGTGCTCGGTATTTGGGTGAGCATTTCGACATTCACGGGGGCGGTATGGATTTGTTATTTCCCCACCACGAGTGTGAAATCGCGCAAAGCACAGCGGCACACGATCATGCGCCGGCCAAATATTGGATACATCACAACATGATCACCATCAATGGTCAAAAAATGGCCAAAAGTTTGGGAAATGGCATCATGGTTGAGCAGCTGTTTAAGGGAGAACACCCCTTGTTGTCGCAAGCGTTTGGTCCGATGACTTTGCGTTTCTTTGTCTTACAGGCCCATTATCGCGGTACGTTGGATTTCAGTAATGATGCTTTGTTGGCAGCCCAAAAGGGATGGCAGCGCATGCAGTCGGCGTTTCAATTGGTGTCTAATTTGCCCACGGTGAATGAGGGGGCTACCTTGGACGTGGCGGATATATTTACGTCGATAGTTTCGAGTTTGAACGATGATTTGAATACGCCACAGGCGATAGCATCTTTCTTTGAATTGTCGCGCAGAATCAATTTGGTGAACGACGGTAAGGAAACAATTACCGCAGAGACCAAAACGAGCATGCAGCAATTGATCCAAGATTACTGTAAGGGTGTGTTGGGCTTGATTCCCGAGGATGCCGGTGCGGGCGATGGACTCTCAGATGCGATGGATATTATTCTGTCGTTGAGAGGTCAAGCCAAGTACGATAAAAATTGGGCATTGAGTGATCAAATTCGGGATGCTTTGAAAGCAAAAGGATTTGAAATTAAGGATGGTAAAGAGGGGACAACTTGGAATAAGTTGTAAATTTATATTGTTTTCTAATAGATAGTTATGCCTGGTCATTTTACCTTTTACTGTAAGCATATAGACGGTGAATTGGCGCATTTCGATGAAACGGAAGCCAAGCACGTATTTCAGGTGTTGCGGTATGCGGTTGGGGATGAGGTTTTTTTCACTGATGGCAAAGGGTCTCGATTTCGCGGGGTCATTACTCAAGGCAACAAGCAGGGATTTCAGGCCCAGATTGTTGCGCGTGAAAAGGTGGAAAAACCCGTTGAATTGAATATTTGTGTTGCAATTCTCAAGTCAGGAGACCGCATGGAATGGGCCGTTGAGAAATGCACCGAGTTGGGCGTGAGTTCGGTGGTTTTTTTTCTGTCCGACAATGGAGAGCGGGGCAAGATAAATTTGGGAAGAATGCAAAAAGTGGCGATTGCGGCATTGAAGCAAAGTCATGGTGCTTGGTTGCCTGAGGTAAAGCAACTTACGTTTTCTGAGGTATTGCAAGGACCATTTTCGGGAAAAAGATACATCGCCTATTGCGGTGACGGTGAAAAGGTGGGTGTTTCCGGGGTTGAACTTCCGGCAACTATTTTCATTGGACCGGAGGGTGATTTTTCTATGAAGGAAATAACGGCAGCCACTTCGGTGGGTTGTTTGACCTTGGATTTGGGGGTTCAGATATTGCGCACGGAGACTGCGATGGTGGCGATTTCAGCTGCATTGCGATTGTGTTAAATGTGGGTAAAAGGCGGTGTTTTCGTGCTTGTATTGGGGTGCGTGTTTTGAGAGAATTGGGTATCTTTGTTTTGTGAATGTATTGCTATTAGGATCGGGAGGTCGCGAACATGCTTTTGCCATGAAGATGGCTCAGAGTGATCGGCTGAACAACTTGTATATCGCCCCGGGAAATGCGGGTACCGCTCAATTCGGAAAAAATGTTTCGTTGATCCCTACAGATGTTGCGGCTGTTTTCCAGTTTTGTAAGGATAACCAAATTCAGTTGGTGGTTCCAGGAAACGAGGATCCATTGGTGGCAGGCATCAGCGATTACATTGAGACCCATTCGGCGCAAGAGGGTTTGGATATTACAGTGGCAGGTCCAAGTCATTGGTGTGCCCAATTAGAGGGCTCAAAGGATTTTTCAAAGGCCTTCATGGGAAGACACGCCATTCCTACGGCGCGATATCAGTCATTTGCACTTTCCCAATTGGATGAAGCAGCGGCCTTCATGAAAACATTGGAGCCGCCTTATGTTTTGAAAGCCGATGGTTTGGCTGCGGGAAAGGGGGTCATCATCACTACATCCTTTGAAGAGGCGATGGCAACGCTTCGTGAAATGACCGACGGTTCAAAATTCGGCAAAGCCGGTGAGGTTGTGGTGATTGAAGAATTTTTGAAGGGTATTGAGCTGAGTGTCTTTGGAATTAGCGATGGCAAGGATTGGAAGGTCTTGGCATCGGCGAAGGATTATAAGCGCATTTTCGATAACGACGAGGGACCAAATACCGGCGGAATGGGTGCGATATCTCCCGTACCGTTTGCCGATGAAGCATTCATGCAAAAGGTGATCGACCGAATTCTGAAACCAACCTATGAGGGTTTGATGTCTGAGGGACATCCCTACAAAGGTTTTTTGTTTGTGGGATTGATGAATGTTGGTGGAGATCCTTTTGTGATTGAGTACAATGTGAGAATGGGCGATCCAGAGACGGAGGCGATATTTCCGCGGTTAAAAACCCCCATGTTGGATCTATTGAAGGCCATGGCCGGTGGTAATTTGGGCGCTGTAGATGTGGCGTTGGATTCACAGACGGCGGCTACGATTTTCTTGGTTTCGGGTGGATATCCTGGCGACATTGAAAAGGGAAAGGTCATAGAATTCCCGAATGCAGTGGGTGAAGACCAATGGTTGTTTCATGCAGGAACCAAACAGGAGGGTGAAAGCGTAGTGACCAATGGCGGCCGGGTGATTGCTGTGACTTCATTGGGAGAAGACATTCCATCGGCACTCTTGAGGTCGAATACCTTGGCTTCGCAGATTCATTTTGATGGAAAATTCAACCGAACCGATATTGGATTGGATTTGATGAAATATCAACCTTCATAAAACGAGAACAGGGATGTCAAAAACACAGTTTTCTCCTTACGATCAGTTCATTAAATCGAGGTTACGCACCCCGGGACAGCTATTTATCAGTTATTTTCTGCGTGGGTTATTGGTGGTATTACCGGTGGCCATAACCGTGGGAATTTTGGGGTGGCTGTTGAAGGGCGTAGGCAAATATTTGTACTTGGATCAATTGTCATTTGGTGCGATATTGTTGTACGGCACCTCAGGATTGTTTGCTATTGCCGTGATAGGGTTTTTTACTAAAGGTGTAATTGCTCAGCAAGTCATGGGATTTTTTGAGGGTATCATCGAAAAAGCACCGGGGTTGAATTTCATCTTTGGTACAACCAAAGACATGACGGAAGCTTTTGTGGGAGAGAAAAAGAAATTCACCAAGCCCGTGGTGGTAGAAATTTCGGAGGGTGTCTATAAAATTGGATTCTTAACCCAAGAGGATATGAGTTCTGTGGGATTGCCAAATTGTTGTGCGGTTTATCTTCCCTACAGTTACACATTATCGGGCAAAACTACTGTGGTTGAAAAAAGCAAGGTGCGCAGGATAGACCAGGAAAGTGGGGATGTTACCAAATTTGTTTTGAGCGGAGGCGCCACAAACTTGAAATAGTACCGCTTCGGCTGGGGATAATTTTTGGGGCAAAATGGCGTTATACTGTAGATTTAACGCTTTAATTCGCAAACTATGTTATCACTAGCATTCACCCTGCTTCAAGCGGCTGCGCCGCAAGACTCTGCCGCTGCTAACGCAGCTGCCAAAGCAACTGAACACGTTTCTGCCCCCGTATTGGAAATCATGACCAAAGGTGGTGTGGTTATGATTTTCTTGGCGTTGTGTATGTTAATCGCCATCTATTTCATCGTTGAGCGTTTTATTTACATCAACCAACGCACCAAAATCGACCACAACTTGTTGAGTGTAATCAAGGATAACCTCAAAGAAAATCGTCCTGATGCAGCTCTGGCATATTGTCAAAACACCAACACAGCACAAGGACAAGTCATGGCCACGGGTTTAAACTTCTTGGGCAGCAACATGCGTGAAATTGAAAGCGCCATGGAAACCAGAGCCAATGTGGAGTTGAGCGCCATGGAAGGTAATTTGGGCTATTTGAGTTTGATTGCCCGTATTGCGCCGATGTTGGGATTCGTAGGAACGATCTGGGGTGTTATCAATATTTTCTATACCATCGCCCAAACCAATGGATTAGAAATCGGGGGTATTTCTGAGGGTCTTTACATCAAAATGGTAACCAGTTTCGCCGGTTTGTTGGTGGGTATCATTTCATTTATTGGCTATCAGTTGTTTGCGCGCAAGGTGGATCGCTTCGCCGAGCGTTTACAAGAACAGAGCTTGAGCTTCTTGGAAGTTCTTAATAAATCCAACCACTAAACCCTGAAATCATGAGAGTAGGCAGACGAAGACGGGAAGAGGCCGAAGTGGAAGCTTCGTCCATGAACGACATCATGTTTTTCTTGATGCTGTTCTTTTTGATTGCAAGCACACTGGCCAACCCCAACGTGATCAACATCATGTTGCCTAAAGCATCTACCACCACTCAAATGGAAACCAAAACGTTGCCATTGACTGTGCGTATCGAAAACAAAGGCACTGAGAACGAAGAATTGGGCATTTACATTGAGCAAGATCGTGTGGCTTTTGATGATTTGGATGACATTCTCACCGAAGAAAAAGAAAAGGCCGGTGTTTCGGATGAAGGTAAGAGTTTGTTAAACGTAGTGCTGCGTCTGGACAAAGATTTAAAGGTTCAGGACATGGTAGACGTGATGCAGGTGGGTGCGAATTTGGGTATCAAAATGGTGCTCGCCACCGATAAAACGAGCAAGTAATGGTTCGAAAGTCGCTCGGTTTGTTGGCATTTTTGCTGCTAAACCTAGTGGCCAGAGCAACCACTTCATCGCCATCTTTGGCGGCATCCTCCCCCTTGGGTGACACTGCCCAAGAGTTGGCTGAAGTGGCTTATCCCCCTTATGTAAATCAAAGTCAAGAGTGGTCAGTACAACCATTTAGGGGATTTTTAGTCCCTCATCATTACGATATGATGGCCATGTACAAGCATGTGTCGGGTTTGAGTTTTCGCTACCGCGCAGCGATGAAAGCCCCTGAAGGACAGGGTGCATTTCAAGATAAACTCACCTATGGATTTACTTTAAATGTGATGGACCTTGGAAGCGAGGTATCGGGGTATGGCATAGGATCTGGCGCGATGTTGATGGCACAATCGGGTCGCAATGGCTATTTCTTGTTCAGCATGGGTCTGGGCTATTTAACCCAAAAATTTGATGCGATTAACAATCCCAGAAACGTGGCAATTGGCAGTCGAATGAATGGAACCATGCAGTTGGGTCATCATTGGGAATTGGTGTCGTGGCCGGGGAGAAAATCGCCCCAAAACCAGTCAATTGAACATCTTTGGAAAATCAATTTTGAGTTGGGCATGATGCATTTTAGCAACGCCAACTGGAGTCAACCCAATTTTGGGATAAACATTCCATACGCGGCATTGGGGATCAAAAAGGCATGGGTGCATAGTTACTTCAGACCCTACAACGACAAGCAACGGGAGGGGGTTTATCGCACAGAAATTAGTGATTTGCGCGGATGTCCGAAACGGGGTTGGAAGCATCCTTCAACGTATGAAGCGTCTGGCGCTCTTGGAGAGCCGGGATGGTCGCATAGCCTAGGTTTTAGAATGGGCCGCAGGCAAATTGAACTGGATCAGCGGGCGACTTTCACCAATGTTTTGGTAGATTATGTGGCAGAACATGCCACGGGAAGACGCGGTCACAGATGGCGCTATGGGGTGAATGTCTTTTTTGATAAATCCTATACCTACACCAAGTTTGCTGTTCCTTCGGATGCAATTAGATTGAATAAATTTACCGAAGTCGCAGTAACTGTCGGACATCGGTGGCAGTTTGGTCGCTGGGGTATTTTGGCTGATGCGGGTTTCTACTTATACCGTCCGCAAGACATCAAACGGGCTTATTACGAAGGCGTTGGATTGAGTTACCACATCAATCCACGTTTGCAGGCCATTGCTCGGTTAAAAGCCCATTTATCTTCGGCTGATTACATGGAATGGGGCTTGGCCTATACGCTGTGAAGCTCAAGGCTGCCGGCACGCAAAGTTACAGGGAATATTTCAGGTACAATCCCAGCGAATACAACAAATATTGATCGTCTAGGTCGTAGATGGGTTCCAGTCGGCTTTCCAATTGAAATCGTTGAGAAACCAAATGAAACCGCTGTATGAAACGGGCGGCCACAATTTTTCTGACGGGATTGAAATACATGGGGTTTGTTTCGTTCACGCATTGATAGAAGGGTGCACCCAAAGGAGTTGTGAATTTATTGGCTTGGTATCCGGTGAAAATTAGCTGTTGGTTGCGGTTTAAACGGATACCCAAATTCACCATAAAGGCGTTGCCTTCGCGCATGGGCTGAGACAATTGGGGAGAAAAATCTTTTTGGTAAAAAGCCCAAGCATTGAGGGAGAACTTGGGAATATTGCAATAATTGGCCTCTTTGCGATCCGAAAACAAGGTAAATCCGGCAGAATAGGTGCCGCGATTCATCAGGGGTAAAAAATACCGAAAACCCTCACCACCGCGGTGCAGCAACATTAAATAGCCTTGAATTTTGGCATTCAAGGCGTGCTTGTGTGACTCAAACAATTGATACTCCAATCGGGTACCAAAAGAGATGATTTCTTGTCGGAAAGTATGCGTATCCAACAACTGTCGCCAATCCAACCAGGCTTCCGTATCCCAATGTTTTGTTTTCTTAAAGACCTGTGTGCCGTATTCTACAGGGCGTTTGAACGCTAAGTCGTAGTTGATCATGGGCTCAGGCATGTTGTGCTGGGTTTGGGAGATGAGGTTACCGGCAATTAAGGTCCCTTTTTTGGTTTGCAACTTGATTTGCATGATGGGACTGAAGCGCAATTTCGATTCATATCCCCCAAAATCATACTTGACTAATCCACCCAAGGACAGGGAAATCGACTCTTGATTATCATCTGAGTGCCCCAAGTTCATGGTGCTATACCCCCACAGCTGATTGCCGAAAAAAGTTTCGCCAGGATTGATGCGCTGTAGATATTCGTTGTCTTTGTTGTAGTGGAGAAAGCCCCAATGGAGTTTCCTACGAAGGGGTACCATGCCTTGTTCCGTTTCTGCGTAATCTTGGTCGAATTGTGATATCTCATGGCTATTTCCTGCGCGATCAATCCATTGACTATTGTTGGAATCTTGGTCACTGGAAAAGCTGTCGAGGTACTTCGGTTTATGCTTTACAAAATGGTAATAGCGTTTCGGTGTTAGGCTAAAAATATCATTGTTGATTTGTGCTAAGGCAGCGGGAGCAACGAAGAAGGAAAAAAGACCCAAAAAAACCAAAGGTAGGGATTGGGTGATTGCCCGACGGAGATTCATGCTGCAATTAACTCAATACCCGCGAATTTTTCTGTATTCACGTCGCGCGTCCACCAAATAGACAGAGCTGCCATATTTGTCAATGAGTTTTTCAAAGGCGGCCATGGCTTTTTCCTGGTTGTTGAGTTGATAGGCATAGAGCATACCCAGTTGATATAGGGCATTGTCGGCAAGAATATCAAAATTAAAAGCCAGTGAGAGTGTTTCAAGCAATTCAGCGGCTTGGGCAAATTGTCCTTGCTCTTTTCGAATGCGTGCTTTCACATACAGTACCTCGTCTGACAATACATGCCCAGGATAAGTATTGACTACACTATCGAGGTATGCCCATGATTTGTTGTATTGGTGTTGTTTTTCAAACAAAAGTGCTTGTCCGTACCATTTCAAGGCTTGATAGTTGCTATCAATACCGAGGTTGTCGATGATGACCAGTGCCAGTTCCATTGCGTCATTGCTGATGAGCTGGGTTGTTGCGCTTTTGAGCACATCCAATTGCATGCTAGCCCAATCGAAATCGCCGCGATAAAAACTCAATTCAGCCCGTTTAAACTTGGCAAATTGTCCTGTTTCTTCTTCTTTAAAGTCCTTTTCAACTTGCGCGAAGAGCAATTCTGAAGTCCAAACGTCACCACCCGCAACCAACACATCGCCCAAGGCCATTTTGATTTTGGCGAGGGATGTTTTTTTCATGTAACTCCCCTCATTGAGGTATTTGCGGAGAAGTTCCTCTGCTTCATGGCAACTGCTATTGATCGAAGTTTGTGGGCTAGCTGCGGTGCTTCCCTTCGCAATGTCTGCATGTGAAAAAATCGAATCGTAACGAACCAATAATTGGGCGAGTTTTAGGGCATTGTTGAGGGTGGCTTCTTGCGGACCGTAACTTTTCTCAAATTCGCGCATCCGGTTCCTCAGTGAAATCAGGGTTTCGGTGCTAGGGTTGCTGTTGATGGTTTTTTCGTAGGTTACGTCGATCAGGGCAGACTGACAGGCGGGTAAGTCGAAGCACGATTCTTTGAGGTTCAGGCAATATTCGAAGCACTGTATGGCTACATTGTATTGTTTGTTCGATTGACAGAGTATCCCCAATTCATAGACGCGGGTGCCATTTTCTTTCAATCTTTTGTCGAGCGAGCGGGTATACAAGAAGGCGCTACTCCAATTTTCTTGTTTGATGAAGGTCCATTTGAGTCCTTCCGACAAAGCGGTAACATCGGGATATTCTTGGATTTTTTTTAGCAACAATCGCTGCATAACCACAAAATCGGCACTGTCTGTTACATGGCTTTCGAATACAGGTCGGACGGTTTCAAACGGCAACCCAGACAGCATCATGTTGGTATATTTTTCTAGGCCTTTTTCTCGATTTCCTGTTTCCATGTAGAGCATGGCGAGTTCGTTGGAGATTTCGGGAATTTCCCCCAGAATTTCTTCTGCGCTTGTAAGCGTGCGAATGGCATAGTCTTTTAGTCCCAAGTATTCAAAGCGATTTGCCACGTACATATGCATATTGCCCATTTGTTCGAAGGCTCTGGGCTTGAGTTGGTCTAATATGAGATCTAGGAGTTCGTTGGCCCGGGACAGGTGTTTGGGTTGGTCGGGACCTTCGGGGTAGGTTGTATTGACCCAGCATTCATTGATGACCCAATTCAGGGGCTGACTTGATTTTTTGATTTTCTTTTTGATCCATTTGATGGCTTTATCTTGTTCTCCCAATTTGACCAGGCATTGAATATAACGCTGTTGGGTATTCTCATCGTTGGGATTAACATCCACCAAATCTTCGAACAATATGGCGGCTTTGGCGTATTCATTTTTTTCAAAAAGTACGTGGGCGAGGGTTAGGTTAGGGTCTATTTCGCCATCATTCGATGGTTTGGGCTGAGCCCAAAGGGTAATGGAATTAAGAATCAATACCAAGCAAAAAATGCCACCCAACCTCGTTTTTAAAGTAGGTTTGGCATGGGCTTTTAGGTTGGTAAAAATTCCGACAAACATGGTTAGTTATTGAGTTGTTGAAAATAATCGCTGGGGTCTATTTGTTGTTCTACCATGCGGCGATACTGTCCTTGAGGTAGTTGCATCAACGTGTCGTGGTTGCCTTGCTCAACAATTTCACCTTGCTTAATGAGTGCGATGGTATGGGCATGTCGAATTGTACTGAGTCTGTGTGCTATGACAATGGAGGTGCGATTTTTCATGAGGTTTTGCAGGGCTTTTTGCACGGCAATTTCACTTTCTGAATCCAGCGCGCTAGTGGCTTCATCTAAAATGAGAATTTTTGGGTCTCTTAAAATGGCTCGAGCGATGGCAATGCGCTGTTTTTGTCCACCCGAAAGCCTCATTCCGCGGTCGCCCACTTTGGTTTGATATTTTTCAGGGAAGGCTTCGATAAAATCTGCGGCATTGGCGCTGCGCGCTGCGGATTCAATTTCTGCTTCGGTTGCATCGGGTTTGCCGTATCGAATATTGTCATAGATGCTACCACCGAACAACAATACTTCTTGTGGAACTAGGGCAAAACCTTTTCGGTATGCAGCCAAATCAAAGGTGTTGACAGGCAAGTTGTTTAGGCTAATTTCTCCATCTGTGGGCTGATAGAATTGGTAGAGTAAACTCGCCAAGGTTGATTTTCCGGAACCTGAGGGACCTACCAAGGCTAGCACTTCACCAGGTTTGATGGTTAGGTTGAGGTTGTTGAAAACAGGAAATTCTGGCCTTGATGGGTAGGCAAAAGAGACATTTTTCAAAACAATGGGCGATTCCCATTGAGGCATCGGTTGATTTTCCGTTTGTGCGGTTGAGAGTTCTGTAGGGGTATCGATGAGTTCAAGAACGCGTTCGGTAGACCCCAATGTTTTTTGGATTTGAACAAATTGTTCAGCCATCCCCCCGATGCTACTGCCCACAAAGGCGGTTAACATCATAAAGTTGAAAAGTTCACCCACGCCCATTTCCCCTGATTGAACCAATCCAAGACCTTGGTATATCAACCAAACAATGGCTCCAAACATGCAAATGATGATGAAAGAACTGAAGGTTCCGCGCCAATATCCGCGCATGATGGAGTCTTTTTTCAATTGCCAAGCACTTTGGCCATATCGCTCACTTTCGAATTGCTCGTTGGTGAACGATTTTACCGACAAGATGCCCGAGAGGGACTCTTCCACGATGACATTGTTTGCGGCAGTAGTGTCTTGCAGTTCTTTGGATTTTTTTCGCAAAAACCGACCAAATACCAGGGCGATAACGATGATTGCAGGGAGGGTGGCAAGCATCATTACGGCCAGTTTGGTAGAGGTAATAAACAGGACCACAACACCGCCCACCAAAACCAAAATTTGCCGCAAAAACATGGCCAAGTTGGTGGTGAAAGCATCTTGAATTTGGGCTATATCGGCAGAAAAACGGCTCAACAGCTCGCCCACCCGGTGTTGGGAATGAAAGGTCATATTTTGCGAGATTACGCTTTTGAAAAGATCCGTGCGCAATCCGTAGGTCATGTCTTCGGTAACCCTTACATATATGGCAATCCTACCAAAACTGAACACGGCTTGTACGATAAATAGGTAGACGAAATAGACCGCTACTTTCTCCAGAGCCTCTGTATTTGGGGCTTTTGAAATGCCATGATTGTCGTAGACGAAAGCGCCATCCATGAGCTGTCCGAGCAATTTGGGGAACATCAAAGAGGCTCCGGCTGAGATGGCAAGGAAAAGGGTGCCAAGCAGAAACCATCCGCGGTTTTTGTGTGACATGTAACGAAACAACCGCAAAGAATTTTTGAAGGCTTGTAATGATATTTTGGCTTTGGGTATGTCGCGATCTAAATTATGGGGTCCTGCCATTTTACAAAGTTCTGCGTTTTTTGCCAAATTGATGGGTGTAAATCGACAATAAGGTGTTTGGGGTTGATGGTTGTTAAGAAACCACTGAAGAGATGGCTGGGTAATGTGGCCGATGATTGGATGGATTTTGCTTTTCCTCGGGAGTGTGTTTGCTGTGGAGATTTGTTGTTGCGGTCAGAAATGGAGGTGTGTTGGGTTTGCTATGCCCAATTGCCATTTTCGGTTCATGCTTTTGGGCTGCACAATCCGGTAGCAAAATCTTTGTGGGGCCGTATTCCAGTGTATGGCGGGTATTATTTATTGAATTATCAGGCCAAAACGATGACCTCGAAAATTTTGAAGTCTTTGAAATATGACGGTGGTGTGATAATGGCGCATCGCTTGGGGGAATTGATGGGTGAGGAGTTGAAAAAGCAAGGGTTTCATTTGCAGTGTGATGGACTGATTCCGGTGCCTATGCATCCCAAAAAAGAATTAAAACGAGGATATAATCCTGCCAAATTAATAGCGCGAGGAATAGCAGAAAGTTTGGGCGTTTCAATGATTGAAAATGCACTGATAAAGCGCAATGCCACGGTATCGCAAACAAAGAAGAATCGATTGGAAAGGTGGTATCAAACGCAGCATGATTTTGATGTAACATCTGTTGGTGAAGGATTAAAGCATGTGGCACTGGTTGATGATGTATTTACCACTGGAGCAACGGCCGAGCGTTGTTTGCGGTCTTTGTATTCTGTAGGGGTTGAGCGGGCTTCGGTATTAAGTTTGGCCTTTACGGTATGACCCAATTTTTGAATGGTCGTGAAATTGTGTAAATTTGTACGAAAACCAATTAAAATGAAGAAAATACTACTGCTTTTGAGTGTTGTGATGCTGGGTCAAGCGAAGGCGCAGGTAACATCCTCACAAATTGGAGCCATTTTGGTTCCGAAGTATGCGGGTGCTACCAAGGCATCTAGCGGAGACACTACAAGAACTCCCATTATCTTCCGTGTTCGGATTAATGGCTTGAAGCCCAATGAAAAGTACAAATACATCACCAAAGGTTCGGATACAACCGATTTGAAAACGCGTTCGTTGTCAACCGGTGGTGCAGGTAACATGATTACTTTCAATACCAACGGTACCTTCAAGTACATTTTTCAACAGTCATTGACAACATCAGGTAAGAACGATACGTTCGAAACCAACATGATGGGTGAGTACGAAGGCTGGTTTGGTTTGATCAATACCTCAAACGCCCGCTTTGCTGCAGGTAAAACCATTTATCCTTTGTTTGTGGCGTTGGGATTGACAACCAACGATACATTGATCGGTTATTGCGCTGATGGCATTACTTTCATGGATTATGGTACAGCATCCACGAATGCTACTTTAGTTTGGGGAAGTTCTCAAGCTGCGGCCAAATCATTCGTTGCTTTGTATGATGTGACCAATTCTAGTGGCACACGTCCATTGTCGATTGGTATGGTTGAAAACGCCGGTGTGAGCGCGGGTTGGAAATCATTAACACCAACTGTAGTAAAAAATAAAGTCATTGGCGTAACCGGGGCATGGTCGGCATTTATTCCGAATAATTTGTCGGGCGGTTTGAAGCGCGTAGAAAATTTGAGTTTGTCTACAGGATTCGTGATTTACGGAAACAATGATGCGGATGGCGTTTGGGGTCCTTCGAAGAAGAATACCGTGAATGCTTCTGGTGGTGCGGGTGGTCATATTTATTTGGACAATGACCATGCGGCTTTGGTGCCAACATTGGTTGAGTTCTGGACAAGAACCTCTTCTACCAAAGAGGATGTCGGTACCTACAATGTGTATGTAACGCGCAAATACAGCGACGAAAAAGATCAAACCGTAAGACTTTACATTGCAGGTGGTACTGCAACCAAAGGTGCCAGCAACGATTACACGTTAACAGAGCGCACCATTACATTCAAAGGATCGGGTGCTGCAATTTCAGATACCACGGTAATTACCATTAATGACGACAATGTGGCAGAAGGACCTGAGACCATCGTTTTGGGTATAGACCAAGCCAGCAACTGTGTTATTGGCACTGAAAAAGCCCATACGGTTACGGTTGCCGATAACGACATAGCCAACGTTTTGGTTCCAAACACATTGGTGGTGGTAAAAGAAAATGCAGGCAAGATTGGTGTTGTCTTGAAGATGGACAAGCCGGTATCTACAGCGTCAAAAATGTTGTTGTTGGTGAAGAGCAAGGGCGATAGCACGTACATTCCTTCTGAATTCCAATTGGGTAAATCGGGCAAAGATTCAACGTTCAATTTGGGTTCAAGTGCTAAAGCGGATTCAATCATGATTTATGCGAAGGTGAATGATGATTTTATCATCGATCCAAATGATACAGTGACCCTGGTGTTGCGTCAGATTACTGGCAATGCTTATTTGAAAGATTCAATTATCACTTTGGTGATGACGGATAACGATGGACCTGCAACGGTTGAATTCATTGATAGTCGTTTAACCATCACTGAGAACATTGGCAATTTGGCGGTTAAAATTCGGGTGGCTTCGCGTTCAGATGCCGATGCTGATTTCACGCTACGATGCTACACTGCTTTGAGCACGGCCACAGAGGGTGTTGACTTCAAGTTCAATCCCACTTCTAAAATCATTAACATCACCACGGGAACTCCAGATACTATTGTGGTGAACGTGCCTTTCTATGATGATAATAATTTCGAATTGACGAAGAAGGTTTACTTTGGTTTGGGCAATTTGTCTAACTCAAAAATCACCAAGGGTAAAGACACTTTGATCATTACATTGTTGAATGATGATTTGCCAATTTACGCTATTAAAACCATCAACAAGCAAACCAATGCCAACAAAACAGCCGATAGTTTGAATGTTCGTTGCCGAGTTTACGGTACCGTACATGGAGTAAATATGAGAGCTGCTGGTTTGGGCTTTACCATCATGGATGGTACAGGTGGAATGGGTGTGTTCAGCAATCCCAAGACATTTGGTTACACAGTAACTGAAGGTGACAGTATCATGTTGCAAGGGTCTGTGAGCCAGTTCCAAGGTACGGTTCAAATGGACAAATTGGATACCATCATCAAGATTGCAACGGGCCAACCTTTGAAGAAGGCCAAAGTGGTTAGCGGTGTTGACGAAACTACTGAGTCTGTATTGGTTCAGATGCGTCGGGTGAAAATGGTAGATCCAACAGAATGGCCTTCATCGGCATTGGCGGCGAATGCATTTAAATACGTTCGTGTAATGAATACTTCAGGTCGCGTAGATACTTTGAACATTGATGCTGAAACCAATGTTGACGGTTCTACTGCACCTGTGGGCTATTTTGACGTAACTGGTATTGGTGCTCAATTCGACAACAGTTCTCCTTACACCACACGTTATGTATTGTCGCCCCGTTCAATTAACGACTTCAAAGCTTCTACTTTGCCCACAGTGAATTTCACGAAGACCAAGGATTCAATTTTTGAACCTGCTGATTCATTCAGAATGGATTTCTCTGTGATTCCTGCGGATGAAAACTTCTCTTTTGATGTAGCAGTTGCTGGTGGTACGGCGGTATCTCCTACCGATTACGATTTTGAAACCCGCAAGATCAATGTATTGAAGAACGTAAGTAGTTTCTTCATTCGCGCAAATATCTCTGATGACGGGGATCCTGATGGCGATAAGATTTTGATTTTTGCGATTCGCAATGCACAAGGTCCTTGCTTTATTGGAAAAGATTCTTTGTTGACCTTGAAAATCATTGACAACGAGGCAAGTGTAGTGAAGAAATTTGCTGCTGGATCTATCAAGATGTATCCGAACCCAACGGTTGGTATGGTGAACATTCAGAGCGTGGAATCGATGAAATCTGTAAAAGTGTACACCATGGGAGGTCAATTGGTTAAGGAGGTTTCTATCAACGATATGATGAAGTCCAATGCCTTGACCATGGAATTGAATGTAGTTTCAGGATTGTACCGAGTACAAATCATCACTGCATCTGGTGAGATGTACAGTGACTTCTTGAGTTTCCAATAAAATTTTACTTGTCAGTAACTAAAAAAGGGGGCATCGCCCCCTTTTTTAGTTACTGATGTTTTGATTTCGTTAATTTCGCCTCAATTTGAAAGCAGTATTAAAGTTTTTGCGCTATGCGGGTAATCACAAAAAGTTGATTGTGCTCAATTTTTTGTTTAACCTATTGTATGTGGTTTTCCAGCTGGTGACCTTGATGATGATCATGCCTGTCTTGCGCTTTTTGTTTTCAAAAGACGGTGCGGGTGCGCCAGCATTGAGCAGCAGCAATTACGGGGTTGGACATTGGTTTAGTCAACAGTACCAATCATTTATTTCTTGGTTTGGGGCTTTGGCGAAAGGCGAGCCGTTTACGGCGTTGGCCTACTTGTGTGTGGCCTTGGTTTGTGTTACCATTTTAAAGAATGGATTCAGGTTTTTGGCCATGAACTTCATGGTTTTGATTCGTAACCGTAGCATACAAGAAATTAGACAGGATGTTTATCGAAAATGTTTGGATTTGCCCATCGCTTATTTTAACAATGAACGAAAAGGTGATTTGATGTCGAGGATGAGTAACGACATCAAGGAGATTGAATTTGCCTTGATGGTTTCCTTGGAGGCATTGTATTTTCAGCCATTGAACATCCTACTTTTTATGGTGGCTTTGGTGGTATTATCAGCCAAGTTAACCTTGTATATTTTGTTATTTTTACCTGTGACGGCGTTGATTATTGGTGTGATTGGACGGTCTTTGAGAAAGCGAAGTGCCAAAAATCAAGAGCTATTGGGTCGTGTGATGACTGCTTACGAAGAGACTTTGGGCGGTATCCGTATTATCAAGGCATTCAATGCCTCTTCATTTTTTGCCAAAAAGTACAACGATCAAGACGAGCAATACACCAAAAACAACATTGGAGTACAGCGCCGGTATGACTTATCTTCACCCATGAGTGAGACCATTGGTATTGGGGTGAGTGCGTTGCTTTTGTGGTTGGGTGGTAGCATGGTGTTTCGACAAGAATTGGATCCGGAGTTTTTCTTGACCTACTTCGCCATTTTCTCGCAGTTGATTCCTCCATTTAAAGCGTTTTCGAATGCCCTATATGCGGCCCAGAAGGGTATGGCGAGTTTAGACAGAATTCAAGAGTTGGTAACGGCTCCTGTGCTTGTTGAGGATCCTGCCGATCCCAAAAAGGTGGTATTTGCAAGTTGGTTGGCGCTGAATAATGTGGGATTTTCCTATTTGGATGGCAATCCGGTGATAGAGCACTTCAATTTGGAAATAAAGAAAGGTCAAACCATTGCATTGGTTGGTCCGTCGGGGGCGGGTAAAACTACGTTGACCGATTTAGTGGCTCGCTTTTATGATGTGAGTGAAGGCAGTATTTGTTTGGATGGTGTAGATATTCGCATGTTTGATCAAGAGGATTTGCGTGGGCTTATTGGTATTGTAAACCAAGAGAGTATTCTTTTTAACGAATCGGTGCGAAACAACATCGCTTTGGGGCGGCCTGAATTGCCCTTAGAGGATGTTATTGCCGCAGCGAAGGCTGCAAATGCGCATGAATTTATCATGGACATGGAGCGGGGTTACGATACCGAGATAGGGGAAAGAGGGGGTAAATTGAGCGGTGGACAGAAACAGAGATTGGCTATTGCGAGAGCCTTGTTGAAAGATCCGGAAATTTTGATTTTGGACGAGGCCACTTCTGCTTTGGATAGTAAGAGCGAGAAGGCTGTGCAACAGGCTCTAGAACTGCTCATGAAGCATAGAACGAGCATTATCATTGCTCACAGACTGTCAACGGTTGTACACGCCGATTTGATTGTTGTGATGGATAAAGGGAAGTTGGTTGAGTCTGGAACTCACAACGAATTGTTGGAGAAGAAAGGCATGTATTACAACCTAATTCAACTCCAAAAACTGTTGTCTAATTGATTATTCAGGCTTGTCCTCGGAGGTGGTTTCCTCAGACAGCGATTGATTTTGATCTACACTTGTATTTTCCTCTTCGGTGGTAACCGTTTCTTGAGGAATTGCCTCTGATTCGGTAGCGATGGCCGTTGATTCTGCGGCTACTTCAACATTGGTAGCTTCTGAAACCACAGCGGGTTCTTGTACTGGGTCGAAGGATCTGCGACCGATGAGGTTTTCCAAATCCGCTTTGAACAGAATTTCTTTTTCTAATAGTGCTTTCGCAACCTTTTCTAAGTCATCCTTTTTCTCCGTAAGCAAGGCTTTGGTGATGTCGTAGGCTTTCTGAATCAATTCGCGAACCTCTTGGTCTATCAGTTCTGCAGTTTTCTCAGAATAAGGGCGCTGGTAGCCGTATTCTCCCTGAGGATCATGGAAACTTACATGGCCCACCTTTTCATTCATACCGTAGACGGTAATCATGCTGTATGCCAATTTGGTAATTCTTTCAAGGTCGTTCTGTGCACCGGTAGAAATTTTTCCGAAAAAGATGTCTTCTGCAATTCTACCTCCCAACGTCATGCACATGCTATCCATCAACTGTTCAGTGCGATACAGGTACTGTTCTTTAGGCAAATACTGTGCATATCCAAGGGCTGCAACTCCGCGGGGAACGATGGACACTTTCAACAAGGGATCTGCATAGGGCAAATACCAACCGGCAATTGCGTGACCTGCCTCATGGTAAGCGACAATGGCTTTTTCTTCTGGACTGATAATTTTATTTTTCTTTTCCAATCCACCAATGACACGGTCGATGGCATCTTGGAAATCTTGCATGTCAACAGCCTCTTTGTTGTGACGTGCGGCGATCAAAGCAGCTTCGTTACATACGTTGGCGATCTCTGCACCCGCGAATCCTGGGGTTTGTAGGGCCAGTTTGTGCGCGTCTACATCGTTAGACAACTTGGTCAAAGGGCCTAGGTGTACTTTGAATATTTCTTCGCGGCCTTGTAAATCGGGACGATCTACAGTGATTTGACGGTCGAAACGACCTGGACGCATCAAGGCGCTGTCTAAGATATCGGGTCTGTTGGTTGCGGCCATGATGATTACACCGCTATCGGTACCAAAACCATCCATTTCCGCCAACAATTGGTTCAGTGTATTTTCACGTTCATCGTTTGAACCTTGCATGAGGTTTTTACCACGGGCTCTACCAATGGCATCGATTTCATCGATGAAAATGATACAAGGCGCTTTTTCTTTGGCTTGTTTGAAGAGATCACGGACGCGACTTGCACCCACACCTACGAACATTTCTACGAAATCGGATCCTGAAAGAGAGAAGAAGGGAACACCTGCTTCACCGGCCACCGCTTTTGCGAGCAAGGTTTTACCAGTACCTGGAGGGCCCACCAGCAAAACACCTTTGGGGATTTTACCGCCTAAATTAGTGTATTTCTTGGGATTTTGAAGAAAGTCAACAATTTCCATAACTTCCAATTTGGCTTCTTGCAATCCCGCCACATCCTTGAAAGTCTTGTTCACTTTGGTGTCTTTATCGAACAGTTGCGCTTTGGATCTACCAATATTGAAGATACTTGCACCGCCTCCGGCACCACCACCTCCGCCCATTCTGCGGAACATCAGGTTATAGAATATGAGGAAAATACCAATGAAGAAGATCCATTGGAACAGTTCACCAAACAAATCACTCTGGGTTTCATATTGAAGCACCAAACCATTGGGGTCGAGGTTTTTATCCTTCAGGGTATTTTTCAAATCTTGAATCTCGTTGTTGCGATACCCTTTTTCAATTTCAAAGCTGTAATTGGGTTCAGTTGCACCGAGATAATCCTGGCGTTTGCGGACGCCTTTGTATCGTTTTTGTTGAACGGCTTCTTGGGTAAGGTATACTTCCACAAAGCGATCGTTCACAACCACAATTTTCTTCACATCACCCTGGAGAATCATCTCTCGGGTTTCTTTCCAGTTTGTGCTTTGTCCCGTGTTTTTGGGCAAGAACAGCATCGCCATGAGTATTAGGAACAGCGCGCCGTATATCCAATAGGGATTGAAGCGGAATCCTCCCGGCTTTTTGTTTTCGGGATTGGGTTGATTGTTTTCCATGTTGTGGTAGTGTAATCAAAGGTTAAGCCAAGAATTAAATAAAATTCAAAACTACAATTTTAGGGAGTGAATTGCCATCAATTACGCCGATTCGGCAGAATAATTGGACGTATCTGCAAATTTGTCGGATGGTCATTTGTCAAATGTCAGTCTAACATTTCATTTCAAACACTTATAGACAAACAGAATTTAATGAATTAAGTTTTGAAAATGGATTGATTCAAGAATCTACGTTTATGTTGATTTGTGATAGAGGCCATTTGTTCATTATCTCCAAAATGTTAGGATTGTTAAATGCAAAAAATTCGATGAAAGCTGTCATAATTTATAATAATTTTCATTTTGTATCGCAATAATGCGTTGAAAATAATGTTATTTTTGTGGTAGATTTTATGGGATATTTACAAAGATTATTGATTCAGTACAAATGGATAATATTGGGGGTGGTTTTAGCCTCTATATTGTTGATATTCTATTGGTTGTCGGGGTCGGATCAAGACTATTACCGCGATGAGATTGAAAGTACGGTTGAGGTAGATTCTGTGATTTCTTTGTTAGATAAACTTCCCTCGGGAAAGTATGAATCTGTAGGGTATGACAAAGCGGCTCAATATTATGATGGTCAGAGAGAATCCTATGAGAAGTTGTTATCATATTTGAATGATCGGGTGGGTAGGGATAACACGGAGTACGGGATTGCAAGTTTATATGTTGGTAGGGGATTGGTGGCTTTATCGGGGGGGCAGATGGACTCTGTGGTTTACTACATCCAAGAGGCGGAGAAGGTGATGCCATTGGGAAATAATCGTTGCAGTTATTTTGAGTTGATCGCGATGTATCACTTACGACGGAGTGATTTGAAGATGTCAAAGACCTATTTGAATAAGGGGTTGGAAGAGGCGATTCGACACCGGGATGTTGTGAAGCGCAGATTTTTCCTGAACAAATTGGGATCGATTTGTTTCAATGAGTCGTTGTATGGGGCGGCGTCGAAATATTTTTTGGAGGTGTATTCTACCTACCCTTCTGGTAAGGGTGCCCCGGCTGAATTGATTGGCAACATCATTTCCGTAAAAATTGTGGAAGGCAATTATCAGGAGGCGGAGGTATTTTGGAAGAAAAATGAAGAGTTGTTGGCCAGTGCCCGAGATCGCTATTCGCGACAGTTGGTATTGACCAATCGCATTGAGTTGAACTTGCATTTGGGTCGTTTCGATGAAATAGAATCCTTGTTTGCTGAATTGCCTGATTCCATGGTTTTGAGCAATTTACGCATTCACCATTTGGCCAACCGGTTGAAAATTGCTCAAGAACGGTCGCCAAATTTGGTGGGTAGCATTTTGGGTCGTCACATGGACTGGGTAATGGCGGATTATTTTGGTGCTGTGACCCGATTGGAGCCTTATTTGCTGTCGTCCATTAACGAAGGGGATGGACTCTTGGAGGCGGATAGTTTGGAGTCATGGAAAAATCGTTCATTGGAGCAGTTTGAAGAGAATCCGATGGCATCATCGAACCATTATAAATTGATTTCAACCATTTATAGTAAGCAGCCGAAGATGATGGCAGAGGCCTATGAAGTATTGGAAATTTCGAATGATTTTAAGGATAAGTACCACTTGTTAGATGATTCTGTGAAGCGGGCGGATTTTACGGCGAAGAAGGATTTTGAAAGCATGAAAACCAAACAGTTTGCTTTTGAAAAAGAGATGCTACAGCAACAGAAGATCAACGGTTATTTGGCGGGGACATACGGCTCGGTGGTACTGACATTGTTTTTGTTGGTTCTGTTTTTATGGGCAAGACAGACGGCAAAGAAGAAGGAATTGGATTGGGCGCAGATGCAATTGCATGTGCAGGTTGAAGAAAAAGAATTTCTTCAAAAGGAAAAGGAGTTAAATGCCCGGATTATTGGTTTGAGTGAGTTGGTGATGGAAAAGAGTTTGGAGTTAAGCAAGAAACTGAAGGTGTTGAATACCAGCAATTCACCAGAGATTGAAACGTTGCGCAAGGAATTGGAAGCATTGGGTAGGGTGGAAACCACTTCTCGACCTCAAATCGCGGATTTAAAATTGAAGGAGCAGGGAGATATTTTGGAGCAATATCCTCAATTGAAGGCGATGAATCTCACAGAAAAGCGGATTTTTATCTTGAGTGTTGATGGTTATAAATCCAAAGACATTGCTGCGATTGTGGGTGTATCGCCACAGTACATACACAATGTTCGTTCAAAGATTCGGAAGGTGTTGGGTGTAGACAATAGCGTTCACTGGGAATCGTTCAAAGACAAACGTTTCCGGGCTTAGGCGTGGTTATCCAGGGAATTCAAGAAAGGCTTGACCTACGGCAAAAACGTCGCTGAAGCTATTATACATTGGGGCTGGAGCCACTCTGATGACGTTGGGTTCACGCCAATCAGCAATGATGTTTTTTGCAAATAAATAGTCAAACAAGGCCTTCCCTTTGTGGTCTGTAAGCAAACTGAGTTGCGCTCCTCTTTCATCCGGGTTGGCAGGTGTGATAATCTCAAATTGAAGTACAGGATTGTTTTCTTTGGCCTGCAAAAGCACAAATTCCAAATAGCCTGTGAGTGAGCGACTTTTCGCACGAAGTTGGGCAATTTTGGCTTCGTGAAACAGTTCTAGGCTTGCTAGGTGAACGGCCATTCCGAATACGGGTGCGTTGCTCATTTGCCATCCTGCGGCGCCAGGCTCAGGGATGTAACCACGCTTCATGAGGAATCGAACATCTTCTTTGTGTCCCCACCAGCCCGACATTCTCCTGGTTTCAGGATTGAGACCGTGTCGTTCGTGGATGAAAACACCCGAAACGTTGCCAGGCCCACTGTTGAGATACTTGTAGGAGCACCATGCGGCAAAATCCACATCCCAATCGTGAAGATGGAGGTCGATATTTCCGGCGGTGTGAGCCAAATCGAATCCGGCCAATGCGCCCACAGCGTGAGCGGTTTTGGTGATCATCGGCATATTGAAGAGTTGACCTGTGTAATATTGAACGCCTGAGAAGAAAGACAGGGCCAATTGGTCACCGGCATCAGCGATGGCACTCAAAATGTCTTCAGTGCGAAGGGTGTATTCGCCATCGCGGGGCGATAATTCAATGACGGCATCCTCATAATTTAATCCGTATCCTTCTACCTGACTTTGAACGGCATACATATCTGAAGGAAAGGCACCGGCTTCCATGATGATTTTGTACCGTTGGGGTATTTTTTCTCCATTCGGACCAAGGGTAAATGTAGGTCTGTAGAAGCTATACATTAGCAAATGCAAATTCACGGTTAGGTGGTTCATAACCACTACTTCGTGGGGTTTGGCTCCAGCAATGTCTGCGGTATAGTCTGTGAGGAATTTGTGGTAGTGAAACCAAGGTGTTCGGCTGTGAAAATGGCCTTCAACACCCCATTGTGCCCAATCTTCCAATTCGTTGGTGAGGGCTTGTTTGGCACTTTTTGGTTGTAAACCGAGTGAATTTCCGCAGAGATAAATTTGATTTTCTCCCTGTTGATTTTTTGGGAAAAGGAATTGCTCTCTGAACTTTGAAAGGGTGTCTTGCTGATCGAGAAGTGCAGCGAAGTCTGCGGTGTTTTCAAACGTTTGATTCACGATACAAAGGTACAACGATAATTTACATGCGGTATATTTGAGCAAATTTGATCATATTTGTCGTTCCGATTATAAATTTTAAGTGCCTTGAAACTCGAAGAAGCCATTAAACAAAAACGATTTGAGTCTCCCCAGATCAAGGCGATGCTCAACATCATGTATACGGCCAACTGGCTAATGGGTGAGTTTCGTGATATTTATAAGCCCTATGGAATTACGCCGCAGCAGTACAACGTTTTGCGAATTCTTCGGGGCAAACATCCAGAATCGGTGAATCCCTCAGAAATCAAGGAGGTGATGTTAGACAAGAATCCAGACATCACAAGGTTGTGTGATCGGTTGTTGGCAATGGGGTTGATTGGTCGCAGTATCGACGCGGAAAATCGCCGAAAAATGAACATATTAATCACGGATCACGGATTACACATGTTGGCACAAATTCAGCCTTTGTTGGAGGAACGACAGGCGCTCATTTTGAGTCGTTCCGGATTGGATTACGGTTTACTGAGTGATTTATTGGATGAGCTGAGGGGCTAAACCAACTTGGTGATCAGGGTTATGCCATCGCGGATGGGGATGAGGGTCACCATGGCATTTTCAATTTGTTTGGCGTAGAGATTAAACGCGTGCATGTTTTGGGTATCACGGTCTGTTACCAGGTCATGTGCATTAATCACCCGTTTGCTCCACAGGGTATTGTCGAACAGCATCACACCGCCTTTGTTCAACCGGGGGTAGCAATAATTCAAGTAGGATTTATAGTTGTGTTTGTCGGCATCCACAAAGATGAAATCGGGGTTCAAATTGAGTGTGGGTAATACAGTGAGTGCTTCACCTACATGCCATTGAACCTTGTGGTTGGGTTGTTGACTTAGCCAAAATTCCTGGGTTTTAAAGGCGGTTTCTGCATCGGCCTCAATGGAGTGAATGGTTGAATTCGGGGGTAGATGCTCCAGTAAGCAGGCTGTGGCATAACCGGTAAATGTTCCAATTTCTAGCACACATTGGGGTTGTTTCATGGCAACCAACGAAGACAAAAGTCTGCCTTGCAGGTGTCCCGATAGCATGCGGGGGTTGATCATTTTTTTCCATGTGAACTCATTGATAGCCTGTAAAAACGGGGTTTCTGCAGCGCTTACATTTTCACAGTACACATGAATTTCGTCTTGCCAATTGGGATGCATAATTTTATTGCAAATTTCATCTTGTTTTTCTGAATCAAAAATCTATTTTCGCGGTAAGTAAGAATTATGTATTGGACACTTGAATTGGTTAGCTATTTGGACGATGCGCCATGGCCAGCCACCAAAGATGAGTTGATCGATTATGCGATTCGTTCTGGCGCTCCTTTGGAGGTGATAGAAAACCTGCAAGAGCTTGAAGACGACGGAGAGCCATACGAGAGCATTGAAGAAATTTGGAGTGATTATCCGTCGGATGATGACTATTTCTTCAATGAAGATGAATTCTAATCTTTGGAAGAACTACTTTAATCTGAGGGTCAACGAAAGTTGGCCCTTTTTTGTTCAAGCAGTAATTCTGCGATGGTATTTCTGAGTTTTTCGATGTTCACATTGTTTTGGGCAGAAATGAACACGGCAGGGGAATTTTCCTTGGCGATCCAACTTTTTTCAAATTGTTCCAGGGTAAGACCGGTGGAACCCACGAAGAAATCATCGTCTTCGGATTCTTTAAAGGCATCAATTTTATTGAAAACAATGAGTTCGGGTTTATTACTGGCGCCAATTTCGTGAAGGATTTCCTTCACACTCACCATTTGTTGTTCGAAGGCAGGGTTGGAAATATCCACCACGTGAATGAGCAAATCCGTTTCCATGGCTTCTGCCAGGGTGCTTTTGAAACTTTCGATCAACAGGGTGGGTAGTTTTCTGATAAATCCAACGGTATCGCTGAGCAACAACGGAAGCATACCTCCTTGGTTATCGGGGTGTGGAATGACCACTTTTCTAACGGTGGCATCAAGGGTAGCAAACAATTTGTTTTCCACCAATACATCCGACCTACTCAGTAGGTTCATCACGGTACTTTTTCCCACGTTGGTATAGCCCACCAGCGCACATCGAAAAACGCCATCTCTTGATTTTCTTTGGGTTTGGCCGATCTTTTCAATGTCTTGCAACTTTGATTTTAGTTGTGATATTTTGTCGCGCAGTACCCGTCGGTCGGTTTCAATTTCTTTTTCACCCGGACCTTTCATGCCAATCCCTCCTTTTTGTTTCGATAAGTGTGTCCACATACCCGTAAGGCGGGGAAGCATAAAGATACTCTGGGCAAGTTCTACCTGTGTTTTGGCTTGAGCGGTTTTTGCGTTGTTGGCAAAAATGTCTAGGATGAGGTGGGTTCTGCTGAGGATTTTGGTGTTTTCGAGTTCGGATTCGATGTTCCTGACTTGGGCGGGGGTGAGTTCATCATCGAAGATGACCAGGTCAATTTTGTGTTTGACAACACACTGTTTGATTTCTTCTAATTTTCCCTTTCCCACATAGGTTTTCGGCTGGGGGTGTTCGAGATTTTGTATGAATCGTTTTTTGGATTCCGCGCCTGAGGTAAGGACCAGTTGTTCGAGTTCTGCCAGTGTTTCTTCTATGGGAATGACTTGTTGTGGCGTGTTAACGCCCACCACGATGGCTGTTTCTGTATGGGTTGCTGAAGGGTGCAAGGGGTTGGTTACTAAGAATAAATGTTATGCAAAATTACGGCAGCGCTTGGGAATTCAACCAAGTAGGGTGATTTTTGAGAGGTGAAGGCTTTGAAACGACAAATTTGGTTGATGTTGGGGTTGTTTGCGGTGACGATATTTGCCCAAACAACGCTGGTTTCGAATCAAGCGGGTTTGGCCCAAAAGAAAAGTCAGTTTCGAAAAGCGTTGGGGCAGTCGAACGGACAGGTTTTCACAGCATATTCTTCCAATGCCGATTTGAGTTTGGGGTTTGTGATTGAAAAATATTCGGCGGATTTAATTTTTCAATCCGACAGAAAAATTGAGGCTCAAGGCAAGCAACGAATCTTGAAATTGGTTTTGGGAGACTCGTTTTTTTATTGGGTTTCTGTGGTGAAGGTTCGTAGGCATGTATTTAAGTTTTTCCATCATCGATTGGATTTGGGTTTGGATGGAGCGGTTTTGAGCAAAGAATTGGCCACTTTTACGGGTGTCGATTTGGATATCACCCAGTGGGAAACGGTAGGTTCAATTGACCGCCGGACATTGGGTGTTTTCGCTTTTGGGGTGAAATTGGGTTGGAATGACGAGGGCAAGAGACTTACCATGGCTAGGGGCATGACAATCACGCAAGGGGGTGTGGTGATGGATACTTTTTTGACGGCATTGCCTTCAGATTTTGGTGTGGATGAAGTTGTATGGCGATCGGCAGAAGTTAACCAGAAAGGCGATTTGGGCCTGGTATTCGAAGATGAAATTTCTGGGAATACGTTGTTTAACGGCAAAAAAGAAATCAGTCACTATCATGTGATACAGCGAATCCATGGTAAAACGTATCAAGAGCGATTATCGACTGAAGGGATGATTCGTGAATTGGCAATCACGCTTGATCCTGCTACTCAGGCGTTTGTTCTGTTTGGTTTTTGGTCGGACTGGAAACAAAGCGGCCTATCAGGTCACTTGAAATGTAAGTTTGGGTCACTAAGTGCAGGTGCAGATAGTTTGGTTGGTCGTTGGCAGGTGGAGGCCACGGGCTGGGATGAATGGCAGTATCGCCAGATGTCCGGTTTATCGGCCACCAAAAAATCAGGCAAACCAGAGAGTTATTTTATTCGAGATGTAGTTGCATTAAGCCACGGAGGCAGTGCGATATTGGCTGAACAATTCTTTGAAACCCGGCAAATGGAGACCTATTATGTGAACGGGGTGCCACAAACAAGCACCAAGTTATTTTATCATTATGGAGATATTGCTACGATATTTTTAAATGCCAGTGGCGAGTTGGATACGATTGTAATGACCCGAAAAACGCAAGTAGGTACTTCATCGAGCGCTTATTTGTATGGATTTGCTCATTATATCTGCGCTGGGTCTTTGAACTTGGTTTACAACGACGATGAAGGTGAAATGAATCGTGTGATGCATGTACAAATTGACAATACCTTTGCAGCGGAAAGGGAGTGGTTGTTTCGCAGTGAAAATATTCCGGGATCAGTGGTTCCTTACGAGGGTCTTCACACCGAATATTGCACATTAACGATCCCCATTTATCGCGACAAACAATGGCATTGGCTTCAAGTGTATTCAAATGATTAACCGACTCAAAGACCACGGATTGTTTACCCTGTTGTTGGTGATTGTTATGGCAATTGCCATTAGAATACCGGCTTTGTGGGTGATTCCGAAGGAGGCAGTGATATCCAAACCTGGAATTTTGAGCGCCTTGGTTTCTTGGATTAATCAATGGCCCATATTCTCGGTAGTGATTTCATTGTTGATGGTGGTTTCGTTGGCGTTTATGATCAATGAAATGGTTCGTTCACACGCCATCATGCGTCCTGTTGGGTATTTGCCCGCCTATTTTTTCATTCTGTTACAGAGCATTTATCTGGAAAACATGCTAGTGACAGAGTACCATTTTGGGAATTTCTTTGTGTTTTTGGGTTTGATTCTGTTGTTGCGATTGCGTGATGGGTACTCCACGGTATTGCTTTTTTACAGTGCGTTGGCCTGTGGGATGGCGATTTTGATTGTGCCCGATCACTTACTCATTCTGTTGTTTATACTCTCTTGCGTGTTGGTATTCAAAACCATCGTTATCCGCGATGTTTTGGCCATTGTCTTTGGGTTGGTTTTGCCGTATTACGTGTTGCGATCTTTGATTTTTATCAACGGTTGGGATGTTGCAGCCGTTTCAAATATTACCACCACTCCATTGAATATTCATGGTCTGGGAAACGGACTTATGGGTTTGCTGACCAAATACAGCGTATATGTGTCGTTTCTGGTGGTGGCGATTTTTGGACTGATGAAGGTGAGTGGAAATTATTTTAGTGACAATGTGGAAGTGAGGCGCAGCAAGCTGGTGATTATTTTATTCTTTGTTTACAGTTTGTTGTTGTTGGCAATACATTGGCGGGAGCTGAAGAGTTTTCACTTGCTCACTGCTTTCCCGGCGGCCATTTTAATCGCCTACTTCTTTACAGGTGAGAAGCGTTATTGGTGGAAAGAGTTGATGGGGTGGGGTTTGTTGTTGGCCTTAATTACGACTTTGTATTTCGTGTAATCCGAGTGATTCTAATTGACCAACCCATCGATGATACAGTTGGGTAATGTCTGCTACAATTTGGGTTTCGTGTTTATCATACCATGTTGTGGGAATGCCCACTTGGATAAAAATTCTATGGAGGGCAAAGGCGATTCTATCGATTTGTTGGTAGTGAAAAAGATATTGCACTTCACAAAAGCGGTTATACCGTTCGAAAAACAGCGTAGGCTGCGGATGTTGCAAATAATCCAGGGCTTTCGCGACTGTTTCTCTTTGATTATTTAATTGATGATAGAATAATGTTAATTTTTCTAAATTATTATCTATATTGTATTTATCTAACATTATATCAATTAAAACATGAAGTGAAAACCAATATTTGGGCATTTGATAATTGTGGCAGATGGTTTTCCATTCGTTGCGCAGTGTGTCGTAGGAATTTTTAAAAAATTGCGATGAGTGGAAGGCTTTATCGCGGGCGATGTGTTGCAAACAGCCTTCTAAAAATTCGATGATTGATGGGTCGGGGTTGGGTGTATTTTTGAGTTGGTCTAATTGTTTTTGGAAATGAAATTTGCATGATTTTGGGGTGAAGTTTCTCAATAGATCAGGCATGATCAGGGCCACATTGTATGCAGGTAGGTTGGGTTTGTGATCGATGAGAAAGTGGCTGAAAAAATTCATGGAGGGTGCGAACTTACAACCTTTGTGAAACATTTTTGTTTAAATTCTATGATACGCTGTAGACCCCTAATTGTTGTTGTTTTGTTTGGCATGATGGCCACATCGTGGGTTTGTGTTTCGCTGAACGGCGATTCTCAAAGATTGAATTTAGACACATTGAAAAAAGATAGCATGACATACAAAATTGAAAAAACCGAAGAGGAATGGAAAGCGTTGTTGGGTGAGGAGGCGTATCGCGTGTTGCGCTTGAAGGGGACCGAACGTCCGTTTACCAGTGAATATGAAACGTTGTGGGATTCAGGCACTTATGTTTGCAAGGGCTGTGGTCAGGAGTTGTTTACCAGCGAAACGAAGTTTGATGCAGGTTGCGGGTGGCCCAGTTTTTATCAGTCGATTGATAAAACCAGGGTAAAGGAAATTGCGGATTATTCCCACGGGATGAGCAGGGTGGAAGTGGTATGCAGTGCATGCGGTGGGCATTTGGGTCATGTTTTCAACGATGGATACGGACAGCCCACGGGGCTCAGGTATTGTATCAATGGGGTGAGTTTGGGCTTTCGGAAAAAGTAAGAATAAACGGATAAATCGGCGGGTTTCTTTCTGTTTCAAGGTGCATTCTGCGTAACTTGCTCCTTTGATTACATGTCGAACGGAAAGATTTTTTTACTCGATGGAATGGCGCTGATTTATCGCGCATTCTTTGCCTTTATTCAGAATCCACGCATTACTAGCACCGGATTGAATGCCAGTGCCATGATGGGATTTACCAATACTTTGTTGGATGTCATCAAAAAGCAAAAGCCCACCCATTTGGCGGTGGTTTTTGATACGTCTGCACCCACGCAACGGCATATTCAATTTGAGTCTTACAAGGCGCAACGGGAAGAAATGCCGGAGGATTTGCGCAAGAGTATTCCGTATGTATTTCGGATCATAGAGGGATTCAATATCCCGGTGATAACCATGGATGGGTACGAGGCGGATGATATTATTGGCACACTGGCTTGGAAGGCGGGTGATTTGGGTTACGATGTATTTATGATGACGCCCGACAAAGATTTCGGCCAGTTGGTGCGGGAAAATGTGAAAATTTACAAACCTGCTCGAATGGGCATCAGCGACGAGATTTTGGGTGTGGAAGAGATTCTCAAGAAATGGGAAATCACCGATCCCAAACAGGTGATCGATATTTTGGGGCTTTGGGGTGATGCTTCCGACAACATTCCCGGGGTGCCTGGTGTGGGAGAAAAGACGGCCAAGAAGTTGATCCAAGAATACGGCAGTATGGAGGCAATTTTGGAGAACACCGACAAGCTCAAGGGCAAGATGCAGGAGAATTTTCGGACCCATCTAGAACAAGCCAAGATCAGTAAGTGGCTTGCGACCATCGATACGCAGGTGCCGATTGAATTGGACTTGGAAAGCTTGAAAATAGAGCCAGTGAATGAGCCCGTACTGAGAGAAATTTTTGAAGAGTTGGAATTCAGGACTTTGATGCGTCGTGTATTGGGCGATAGCGGAACGTCGGGTTCAAACGCAGACAATGGTGCGGCAGAGGGTACCTCCAATGGTTCCGGAGCCACGGATTTGTTTGGCAACCCGGTAGCAACTACCCCATCAAAAAAAGCAAAACCCCAACCTTCTAACCAAACTTCTTTGTTCGATGTTGCTTTGGAGGACGATGACGAAGGGGGTGATGCGGGAGTGGCCCTTGTTTATAAGACCATACAGGACGTTCAGCATGAGTATATCATTGCTGATTCTGATACCGGCATAGCAACATTGTTGCTAGCCCTTCAGGAGGCCCGTGAATTTTGTTTTGATACCGAAACCACCGATGTGGAGTCGCTTCATGCAGAATTGGTGGGACTTTCCTTTAGCACCGCCCCACATCAGGGTTGGTATGTACCGGTTCCTGCAAATCGCGAAGAAGCCACCTTATCGGTGCAACGATTTGCGGAGGTTTTGGAATCAGACCGACTAAAAATTGCGCAGAATATCAAATATGATATTACGGTTTTGCGGAATTATGGCGTAACCGTGAGTGGTCCTATGTTCGATACCATGTTGGCGCATTACCTATTAGAGCCAGACCAGAGGCATAACATGCAATTGCTGAGTGAGAAATTCTTGGGCTACACCCCCATTTCCATTGAGACGTTGATTGGTAAAAAGGGCAAAAGTCAGGGTTCGATGCGCGATGTTGAACTCAGTGCCATTGCTGAATACGCGGCAGAGGATTCGGATGTTACCTTGCAATTGTATCATGTGCTGAAGCCTGCTTTGGAGAATCGTGGTTTGCTGGGACTTTTGATGGATGTGGAAATGCCTTTGGTAGCGGTGTTGGAGGCAATGGAACGTCAGGGCGTGCGCGTGGATGTGGACTTCTTGAAAGATTACAGCAATCAATTGTTAGAGCAAGTTCGCGGGGTTCAAGCCTCTATTTTTCAGGAAGCGGGCGGTGTATTTAATATCGCATCGGCACAGCAGGTGGGAACCATTTTGTTTGATAAATTGAAGCTGTCAGACAAGCCAAAGAAGACGAAAACGGGGCAATATCAAACCGATGAAGAAACCTTGAATGCCCTGTTGGGAAAGCATCCGATTGTGCAATACATTCTCGATTTTAGGGCCTTACAGAAATTAAAGAGCACCTATGTGGATGCGTTACCCTTGTTGGTGGATGCGCAAACAGGACGCGTACACACCCATTTTAATCAGGCGGTTGCTGCGACAGGAAGATTGAGCAGTCAGAATCCGAACCTACAGAACATTCCCATTCGGACAGAGTTGGGTCGGGAGATCAGGAAGGCGTTTGTTTCTAAGGGACCTGAAACGGTGTTGTTGAGTTGTGACTATTCTCAGATTGAGTTGAGAATCATTGCGCACATGAGTGGTGACGCTGGGATGCAAGAGGCTTTCAAGCAGGGGATCGACATTCACACGGCTACGGCGGCGAAGGTTTGGGCTGTGGGTATTGAAGAGGTAGACAAGGAAATGCGTCGCAAAGCAAAGACGGTGAATTTTGGTATCATTTACGGTATTTCGGCTTTTGGGTTAAGTCAACGTGTGGGTATTTCCAGGGGTGAAGCCAAGGAGATTATCGAGAACTATTTCAAGCAGTTCGGGGGCATTAAGGATTACATGGATGCCACGGTGAACAAGGCGCGGGAGCAGGGATATGTAGAGACGATTTTGGGACGTCGGAGATACATGCGCGACATATTATCGGCGAATGCGGTGATGCGTGGTTTTGCGGAACGAAATGCGATCAATGCACCCATTCAGGGGAGCGCTGCGGATATGATCAAGTTGGCGATGATTCAGATTCACGATTGGTTGAATGCTGAGAATTTAAAGACACGGATGATCTTGCAAGTGCATGATGAATTGTTGTTTGATGTACCTGCGGATGAGCTGGCTTACGTTGAGCCCAAAATCAAGGCTTTGATGGAAGGCGCGATGACGTTGGATGTACCCGTGCTGGTAGAATCAGGCAAGGGCAACAACTGGTTAGAGGCCCATTAATAGGGGCGCTGAATTTGGTACTGCGCGGCAAGATTAATTATAGAATTTCCAATTCAATCCAAAGCGTATGCGATAGGGTTGTATGGGATACCCTGCGATGTATTGGTAACGGGTGTTAAATCCTGGAATGATGAATATCTCGTTGATGTGTTCCGCTTTGAGGAAGACATCCACCGTTTGAACCCGTGCAACGGCGTACAGGTCGAGTTCAAAGTAATTGCCCGATTCAGTTTTGTTGGCGTCTACCACGAAGGTGGCTGCATCGGGACGGTAGTAGGTGGTTTGAAATTTCGAGGTGTATTGGATGTCGGCCCCCAGGGTTAAATCCATGGCATGATGGAATGCAGGGGTTCTGTATCGGAGCGATGTTGTGGATTTCCAAATTGGCACGCCATAATTAAACAAATTGGTTAATTGAGCGGTTTTAAATGTTTTATTGGCAATCAGTTGACTTAAAGAAAATTTTGTAGAATACCAGTTAAAACCAAGGATAAATGCGGTGTATTGGGCATCATTTAATTGTGTTACGGGCACGGAGTCAATGGACATCGTAGGATTGATCCAAGTGCCGGTTTGAATGGTGAGATAGGTGTAGAATTTCTCCTTTTGTGCATCTGAAAGTGGTGATGCAGTTTGATTTGTTGCGGGGTTTGGGGTCTTCAAATTGGCCACATCGGGCTTTTTGAATTTTGTTAAATAGAATACGGCCTCATTGCTTTTGTTGCCCGTGAACAACAGTTCTTTGTTGTATAAGAAATGGTTGGAATAGAATGCTTGTTGTTGCAGGCTTGCCGGTTGAAATTGGTTGTAATAATACAAAAGAACACCCCAAGACAGTTTACCATATCTGAGACTTATAACTCTCTGTCCGTCAATAAACGAACCAGCGGAAGAATCATATGAATTCTGGACAGGCCCGTTGATGGAATTGTAATAGTAGGTTTTGGAAAAAATTGGCATCCCCACAGTGGTCCGATTTGAACCTTTGCCGAATCCGGCCAATGTGTGCATGGTGTTGATCCTCGGAATAAAATTACCATAGCCCTTTGAAACAAACTCCACAGAATGGGAAGCCGATGGATCGGTGAAGTTGCCATTGAACTGGCTCTGTTTGGACTGATAAGTTTGGGATTGGACAATGTGGTTTAGACTCAAAGAAGTCAATTGTGGTCCTGTTTTCGGGAAATAGTACTCGATGCCCGTTTTGTGGGTGAAAATGTGCCAAACGTTGCTATCGGCTGTTTTGGTTTTGATATCGAAATAGGTTGATCCGTAGTAATTGGTGTCGCGTTTACTGTCTTTGTACTCGTAGGTCAATCGTTGAAAAGCCAATTCCTGACTCACTGCCCAATGTTTGTTGAGATAGTATTTATGGCTAAATAGGTGTTCGAATTGTTTGAATTTGGAGGCAGCTGTAGTGAGTGTAGGGTTATAAAAGCCCAAAGTCCTCGTACCCCATTTTTCAGTAGATTGCGGAACGAAGAAGAAGGAATCCACGGCAAGTCCGCCATTTTCATTTCTGCTGGAGCGGTTCCACGTGAGGGCGATGATTTGCTTGTATCGGTTGTTGGTGCTTTGATACAAGCTGCCCAGCTTGATGTTGCGGAATTGATTGTTTTGTTCAGATCCGGTGTATTGTTCTTGGTTGATGATGCTGCGATAATCGAGGGTGACATTCCAGCCAGGACTAAAATTTTGGGTATGGAGCGCGTTTAGTGCGATGGTTTTTCCAGGGCCTTGTAAGTAATTGAACTCTGTAAAGGGAGCGAAGGCACGGTAAAATTGCATGTCACGGGCACGGGTTATTTGCGAACCAAATGGGTTGCAGCCTGGGTTTACGATGTCTTGCAGCGTGTTGATCTCAAAGCCGGTGTAAACAGGGCTTCCGGGCTCTCCCAGGTTGAATTGTTGTAAAAACCCCAAACCGTATCGTCCTTGACTGCGATATTGATTTACGTTGATCTGTGCGGTGTCGATTTCGGAACAAGGGTAAATCAAGGTATCCTTGGGATTTTTGGTTTTTCTTTTAACATCATTTGAGAACCATATATAGGGCTCCAACGCGGCATTAAACTCGAGGAAGTTTGAAATGTTGGTGGTTCTTGGGGGAACTTTGGATTTGGGTTTGCTTGCGGTGGTGTCTGATTTGATTGCGGAAGAATCTCCCCGTGATGTGGGCGCACTGGGTTCAAACACCTGTGCATCAACGGCTGCCGCTATGCACATTAGGCAAATTAAAACCCAAGTATTTTTCAATTGTTTCTTCAAAGCAAGTCAGACGCACAAAATTGCAAATAAATATCCAACCTTGGTTGGTGAGGCGTAAATTGGTAGAAAATTGAAATGGCCCTCTTAGGTATAGTGATAGACGAAGGATTTTTGCACTTGGTGGGCATTTTTTTGCTTAGCGGTGTGAAATTTCTGTTGGGATTGATCTGGGCTATTGCCTTCGTGGAAAATGATTTTTTGGGGTTGTTTATATCGGTGGTTGGGGGCGTCTTTGGAAGTTTTATATGGATATTTTTGGGTCATTGGATTTTGGCGAAGTGGGTCATTTTTAGGCAAAACCGGGGCGGTTTGAATGGTCCAATAAAGCGTTTTAGCAGAAAAAATCGATTCATTGTGCGCGTCAAACGCTATGGCGGGATGTATTTGTTGGTTTTTCTTGCACCCATTATCATCAGCATTCCCGTGGGATGTTTGGTATTGACTACGATGGAATCGAACCGATTTCGGTTGTTGATGTTGATGATGGCGTCTGTTATTCTATGGGGTGTTGCCATCTATTTTGGGGTGAAAGCTTCGTTGTTTTGAGCGTTTGTGTGTTGCCCATGGAATGTCATAGCCGCATGAAAATGACACATTTCTTTATCTATCGTTTGTTAGATACTTGAGTTGATGAGTAAATTGTACCCAAAATGAAGACATTCATCAAGTTCATTTATTTGATCGCTTGCGTTGTGCTATTTTTTGCTTGTAAACGTGAGCCACTTTCATGGGACAATCGGGTGGTTGCCCCGTTGTTTAAGACGAAGTTGGGGTTGGGGCAAATAGATGCCAAATTTTTACAGAAAACACCTTCTGATAGCAGTTACAAGTTGACCTACGAAAATTTGGTATACAGTTATCGAATGGCCAATGTGCGTGCCTATGATACTGGGTTAACGGCTTCTTTCAATTTGAGAAAGTTGAAGTTAAACAATCAAACCATCGTACAGAAAATCACGCTGGGACAAATCAACCCCATTTTTAAATTGCTTAACGGTCAGACTGCCGATATACCTGAACAAAACCAAGGAAATTTATCGCCCGTTGACATCGACGCCAGTGCATTTTTTGAGACGGCGACCTTAGACAGTGGCTATTTGGATATCAGCATCACCAACAATTTACCGGTGAAGGTAAAATTGGTTGTTTTTGAATTGACCAATGCCGGTGTTAACAGTCAGGTTGCTTACGATTCTTTTACCAACATCCCCATGAATGGCAAGGTGACGAAGCGCATCGATTTGCGGAATAAAACGGTAACCAAACAACTGAAGGGCAGCATCAAGCGATTGACCACAGAGGCCAGCAATGGTCCAGTGTTGATTGATGCCGACAAGGGGGTTGACGTGGAATTGACTGTTTCTCAGCTTCGTCCGCGGTATGCCATTGCGGCGTTTCCAACCCAGAACGTGATTGAGCAAAACGAGGGGTTGACGGTTTACATGGGCGGTGCAGAAGTCAAGTATTTTAAGGTCAAGGCGGGAAAATTGAAGATCAACTTGGTGAGTACCATTCAGGAGGACATGACGATGTATTTTGAGATTCCAAGTGCCAAGAAAAATGGAGTGGTTTTGTCAAGCATCGTGAAATTGCCGGCGGCTCCTGCTGGGGGTTCGAGCAAGCGATTTGAGGATTTCGATTTAACCGATTACATCATTGATTTCAGGGGCAAGAATCCAGATGTGAAGGATACGGTGAATACATTTCACCAAATTTTAATTGTTCGTTTGGATAGCTCGGGAAGGAAGGTTGCCATCGGTTTAAAGGACAGCATTCGGTTGGAGTACCGCATGGAATCGTTGGTTCCGGATTATGCCATTGGATACATGGGGCAATCACTCACCCAGACGGGCGATCAAAAAACACCATTTGATTTATTCAAGGGATTGAATGGCGATTTCAAATTCAAAGATTTCAAGGTGAGTTTGGTGGTGAAAAATGGCATCGGCGCGGATGGTCGTGTTAAGGTGAATTCTTTGAAGGGGGAGAACGTATTTACCAAAAATTCCGTGGCGCTCAATGCAACACCATTGGCGAACGATATTTTCATTACGTCACCGCCGTTTGTGCGGGATGCTTATACTGTTTCGGAGGTGGTTTTAGATGCGGGAAATTCGAACATCAAGGCCTTTATTGAGAATTTGCCACAGATGTTGGATTACAATCTCGACATGGAAGTCAATCCCAACGGAAACGTGAGTTTATACAAGGATTTTGTGTTTGATAACAGCAAAGTAGACATCGTATTGAAAGTTGAGGCGTCGGCGAATTTTTCAGTGGGAGAATTTGTGTTGCGCGATACCCAGGCCATTGATTTAAACTCGCTGGGTGATGTTTCACGCATCAAATCGGCCAAAATGGAAGTGAATGTGAGCAATACTTTTCCCATTGGTGCGAAGTTGCAGATGAGCTTGTTGGATGCTGAAATGCACATGTTGACCCAGTTGGATATCGATCCATCAGACCAAGTGATTGAGCCAGCGGTTTTGGATGCTGCGGGCTATCCCAGTCAACCGGGTGAGACCTTTTTCACGATGGGTTTGGGCAAGGACAAAATAGAGGCGTTGAAAAAGGCCAAGTTTATTGCCATTACAACCACCTTTTTGGGGTCGGGTCAGATGCAGAAAATTTATGATGTGAGTACGATTTCGGTTTCTACTGTGGTAGATTTTGAGTATGAAGTTAAAATGGGCAAATAGGATGAGGCGATTTGGAATCATTGGGTTATTGTGGCTGGGTTTGCCGTTATCGGCATCAGCGGTTGATGAAAAGGGTTTGGATCTGGAGCCCCCGGTTGTGATGCCGAAGCCTGCACCCGTTGGGGAGTTGTTCCGATATCATTTCGCGACAGGTTCCAATGTGTTGCCTTTTTCAATGACTGAGAAATTGGCTTTGGGAGGGTACGTAGGATCTGACATTACGCAAGAGGTAGAGTCGCATTTGAAGGGTAACAACCGCGCGGGGCTGTATCAGCAGTTTTCGTTGGTGATTTATCCATTGCGTTCGCGGTTTGATGGGGGTGCGTTGCGTTCCTCTTCGGTTCCACAATCCAGTGTTTCGCCAAAAAAGGTTGCGTTGAATGCCATTTCGGTGCGTTCTGTTCAATCGGTTGGAGCGAAGTTCTCGGATGATGCTTATCGGCTTGTGTTTCGGGGCAATGGCTATTATCGCGGGCAGACGTTAGACGTGGGTAACAACCAGTTTCAGGTGCTGGGATACAATGCCTTAGATTTTCGTTTTGATGCGGAGGTCAAATTTCAGGTATCATTACTGCAGGCAACGTCATTTTCTCGATTGCAAACGGGTAATATGTCTTTGTTTACCAGTGCGTTGGGCGATTCTTTGGCTTTTAACGGGCGATTTTACAGTCAGGGCGTGAATGGGAATCCTTGGTTACAAAAAGGCATGGGCTTGGCAGTAGGGTTTGATAAAATGCTGAAAATTAAGGGCCTCGGTACTTTTAAACAAGCCGGGAGGACACATTATTTATACCTTGGGGTTAAGGATTTTGGTTTTATTCACATGCCCAAAGTGGCGGTCCAGAGCCGGGGTTATGTTTGGGATGCGTCGATGCAGGGTTTGTCGGTGGCGGGTGAGTCGAGCACCAAAATGGTTGGATTGAAACAGGCCGTTGTGAATGCCAAGGAGTTGCAGTTGAGCAATTGGTTTGGAAATCAGCGCGACTCGGCGATTTCTCGGTTACAGATACAGGAACAGACGCGGTCAGGCACAGTATTGACGCCATTTGCATTGTATGCCGATTTGACGAACTTCAAGGTCAAGGGACAGTTTTTTAGCATGAATGTTACCTACTTAAATGTGCCAGGATATCGGGTATCGGGCAGGCTTTCGTGGGAAAAAACATGGATGCCAGAGGGCGAGCAAAAATGGACGTATTTGTCGTTGAGTCCATACTTGGCTATGGGAGGGTTTGACACGTATGATTTGGGTTGTGCCGTAAATTTCGAGACGCCCATTCAGCATTTGGGAAAGACGTTTTTCCGTGTTGATTTCCGCGGATTGGAAGCGTGGGTGATGCCAAACAAGCAGCACGGTGCGGGGCTATCTGCCGCCATGATTTTTAAACTTTAGGGATTGTTGATGCGATAAAGTGCCCATTGACCGCTGCGGGTTAGGGGTAGGGTATCTTTCATGGGCACAGCAATGTTGGCATAGTCTGCAAACCATCGTTTGGAATCGTTGGTTACAACATAGCCCAATTTTCTATTTTTTGATTTCCAAGGATATTCTGCGGGTAGGGGTTGTAATTTCGATTGAAAGATTCCTTTGGCGAGATCGGACTGGTAATCGGGTGCCAAACGAACACCTTTGGTTTGTAGGGCGTAAAGGGCGGTGTTTGGCGATGGGTCGAAGGCCACGAATACTTCAAGGTCTTCTGTGTTGTTTTGTTTCAGCCACAGTGCGATGGTTTCAAGGTCTTTGATGTCGGTGATGACGTTCTGACAGTAATAATCGTTGGGGGTAAAGCGATGGTGTAGCATGCGTTTGGCGTGACCAAAGCTCACGAAGGGAATGATCCACAAACCCAGCATACTGGCGATCGCTGGCATGCCTTGCAGAAATATTTTTCCGTTGAGGTATCGTTGTTGTAGCGACAGTATTGCCATGAGTACAAAGGGCCAGGCAGAGAGGAAATAGTAGTCATGAAAGCGAAATTGGAGATGGAAGAGTACATAGAGACCACCGAATCCTAAAAACAGCCAAAGGCTGAGTTTTTCAACGAGACTGAGGTTGTTGCGAAATTTGAGGATGGTATAGAGCCAGATGCCTACGATGCCCACCAAACACCAGGTAGGGTAAAGGGAGTCTTTCCAGGTATTGAGGCTGTATTCGGTGACTTGAATGAATTCAGGGATGGATTTGCTGGGGTTGATTTGTTGTAAGAAATGGGTGTTATAGGTGCTGTTGGTGAGGTATTGCGAATAGCGGTACCAGGCAGCAATGGGCAGGAAGGGAATGAGCAGGGCTATCCAGGGTACGTTTGGCAGGGTGATGGTTTGTTCTTCGTCGAGGATTTGGTAGGTGTTATCGCTGGTTTGGATGACGTTTGAGCGATGTTTTCGCTTCTCAAAAAACAGGACTGCGATGATAGCAAAATGCACGATCATGAACGACACTTTGATGAGTCCGGTAAGGGTAATGAGTGCCAAATAGATCTTGAAATTTCGTTTGGGTTCTAGGTGAAAATGCCATTGAATCCAGTGGTAGAGTGCGGCGATGGACAGTGAAAGGGCTACGGGATCGGCCAGGAAATTCCAGGTGTAGAAGACAAATGTGGGTGATAGGTAAAATATCCCGAGGAGGGCCAATTTGCTGGCGGTGCGGGGTATGTAGAGGGATAGTAAGCGCCAGGCCGACCACATGCCATAGGTGACGATACTACCCACGAGCAGGCGATAAATGATGGGTTTGAATCCGAAGAGTTTGTACAGCAGCGCGACCAGATAAGGTATTATGGGGAATTCCATGCCCGCGACGCCTTCGGCGGCGCGGTTTTCCATCACCCTGGGTTCAAAAAAATTCATCGATTCGTGCCAAAAATTCCAGGCAACACATGCGCGATCGGCCTGAGCTCCTTGATGCATGCCATAGACCGGCATATTCATGAAATCTAACCATCCAAGGGCCAACTGAATGAAGATCCAAAACAGCCAAAAAGCGCGATCGGGGTGTTTTTGTTCCAACTCGTTAGGGATTGAGGTGATCGATGTTGGATTCTTTTACGATGTAGGTAGGTCGATTTTTGACATTTTCGCTCACACGGCCCAAGTACTCACCCAAGATTCCTATCCCCAAAAGTTGTACACCTCCCAAGAATAACACGGAAATGTGGAGGGATGTCCAACCCACTTCTGTATAGCCAAAAAACTTTTGGTACAAACTGTATAAAATCAATAAAAAAGCGATGCCTGACACTGTAAAGCCCAACAAAGTTGCCATTTTCAATGGCCAGTTGCTAAAGCTGGAAATGCCATCGGTGGCGAAGCGCATCATTTTTCCGTAGGTAAATTTGGTACTACCACCCATGCGTTCTTCGCGGTCGTATTCTACGAAGGTGGCGTTGAAGCCAATCCAGGCAATTTGTCCGCGCAAGTATTTGTGGCGCTCGGGCATGTTTTTCAGCACTTGCTGCACTTTTTGGTGGATGAGTCGGAAATCACCGGTATCGATGGGGATGTTGATTTGGGTGATATTTGCCAAAACACGGTAAAACACTTTGGCTGTGAGTTTTTTTAGCCAGGATTCGCCTTTGCGTTTTTTGCGTTTGGCGTAGACCACCTCGAAGCCTTCCAACGATTTGTTGTAGAGATCGGGGATCAATTCTGGCGGGTCTTGTCCATCACCATCCATGATGATCATTCGTGTTCCGATGGCATTTTCAATGCCGGCAGTTATGGCGATTTGGTGACCAAAATTGCGCGAAAAATCAATGAATTTGATGGATGGGTAAGACGTGGAGAGTCCTTTTAATATGCCCGCACTGGCGTCGGTAGATCCATCGTTGATGTAAATGATTTCGTACTGAACCCCTAAGTTCTCTACCACGTGTAAGATGCGGTTGTTGAGCGGAACCACGTTCATCTCTTCGTTGTAGATGGGTACGATGATAGACAAATCAACTTTTCCGTGGGTCATTCAACAAAAATATGGAAATTGAATAAGTACCTTTGTGTAAATCACGAAAACAACAAAAAAATGCAGATGAGTTTCAAATTGGGAATACTAACGATGGCGTTTGCCATGATCACATCCGTATCTTGTCAGAACAAACCCGCGGGTGCTCATGATGGTCCAATCACCGAGCAAAAGTTCGATGCCACCATTAAAGGGGACAAATTGGTCATGGTAGATTTCTACACTACTTGGTGTGGACCATGCAAGAAAATGGCGCCGTTTGTTCAACAGATTCGCGAGAACCACGGCAAGGATGTGATTGTGCTGAAAGTTGATGCTGAGGCTCAGGCCACTATCGCCGACCGCTATCGTTTGGAGGGGTATCCCACGGTGATTTTCTTCAAGAATGGTCAGGTGATAGGCAGGGTATTGGGCTATCAGACCTACGAGAATTTGAGCGGTTTTGTGGACCGGTTCAAATAATCAAAGGGGTTGATTGAGGTGTTAGTGTTTGAGGAAGAAGTGGAAGCTATCGCCACGAAGTCCCATTCGCAGGGTTTCTAGGGGAATAATTTCATTGGGTGCGATGTTGCCCAAATTCACATTGCTGCCATACAATTGTATAAACCAGACTTGTTGCTCTTTCCTGGGTGCTTCCCAAATGACGCTGTCTTGAGGAATTTTTCGGATAATTTCTGCCACCAAGCCGGAGCGCACTTCGCCTGTTCCGCGGAAAATACCCACGGTTCCCGACTCTCTTGCCTCACCAATTACTTTCCATGCACCGGCACTTAGTTCGGTCTCCATTTGCTCGATCCATTCGTAGGGAGGAATGATTTTCTCGGCGTCTTTGCTGCCCACTTCACTCAACACGGTATAGGTTTTCGACAGGGTTTGGATGTGTTCACATTTGGTGTCGTGGTTCATCTCCAAGCTTCCATCACTTACTTCAACATGAGTAAGTCCCAATTTATCGAGCAGGCGCAAATAATCATCAAACTGATTGCGGGCGATGTAGGCTTCAAAGAGGGTGCCACCTAAATACACGGGGATATTTACACTTTGGTATAGTTTGATTTTTTCTTGGATTTTGGCGGTAAAGTAAGAGGTGCCAAAGCCCAATTTGATGATGTCTGTTAGGGCTTCTCCGTTTTCCAAGAAATTCTCCACTTCATGTAAGCTTAATCCTTTGTCCATCACCATGGTGAGGCCGCTGTTGCGGGGTTTTTTGCTGCGATCGGGGAGTTGGGATAAATTAAAAAGGTCTTGGTTCATGATCCTGTCCTAGGCTGTGTAAATTTTGCTATACCATTGAGAATGGCGGTGGCCTTTTTCAATTCTGGTGCGAAGGTAAACAATTGAATGTGTTCGTTGGCGTTGATTTCAAGGGCTTTCTCAAGCACGAAAATCGCGGCGGATGCTTGTCCAGACAGGTAACATAGGGCGGCCAATCGATACAGGAGGCCACTGTGTTGGGGGTTGTTGAGCAAGCCCGTTTCTATGACATCGAGGGCTTTGTCTGATTCACCCACCTCGTACAATGAGGTACTGTAATCGAGCCAAACTTCTGGGTTAGTGGCGTGTTCAATGGCCAGTGATTCATAGAGGACTTCCCATTTTTCTTGCATGTTTGCACCGAAATAGGCACTGGCGAGAACCATGCCATAGTCAGACTCGAAATGATCGAGGTCATAGGCGCGTTCGAGGTAGGGGATGGCAGCAGAATAATTTTCTTCGTAGTGCCATGTCAAACCCATGGAGTACCAACACTCGGCATCTTGGGGTTGGTGTTTCAGAATTTCTTTATAGATGGATCTGCAGGTTTTTATATCGCCTTGTTCGTAGTAACTCCAAGCGAGTAGGCCTTCTACTTCGGCGAAGGTTCGTTTGGGGAAGCGGGTTGCCAGCTCTTTGTAGGTATTGATAAAATCTTGATAATGACCCAATTCGTAGGTACATTCCAATAATGTTATCCAAGCGTCGGCGAAATTTTCATTGATAGTAACTGCGAAGTCGAGGGCTTTGAGGGCTTGTTCATGGTCGCCCTGGGCCATACGACCAGACCCAAGCACATACCAAGCTTCGGCGGAATAGGGGTCTTGATCGATGATTCGCTGAATCATGGGAAGGAGGGCATCGATGAGTCCGCCTTCTTCCGCTTTTTCAATGTATTTTTCGAGGATGACGCTTACTTCTGCGCCGGTGTCTAAGGCTTTTTCAAGGACGGGCATGGCCAAATCGAACTGACCGTGGAACAGGGAAATTTCCAGAAAGTCTTCGAGCATGGCTTCTTCGTCGCCCATGTTTGCAAGCACGGTTGTCAATTCGTCCATGGCTTTCTTTTTATGGCCTTGCAAACTGTAGATCAGCGCTTGCATGAATCCCAAAGCGGGTTCGAACGGGGTATATTGTAGGGCTTGCGCGACGATGTTGCGGGCTTTGGCCAATTTTTGATCGCGAATGAGCCATTCTGCCATGTGCAAAGAGAAAATGGGCATGTAGGGAAACTGCTGAATGGCGGTTTCAAGGATGATTTTGATGTAGGTATCGGCGCGATATTGTCCGGTTTTGGCGGGAAACTGACTGGCATAATACCGGTACAATTCCAACCATTCACGGGCTGAAAAAGTTTGACGTTGTTTGCTTTCGAAGTCGCGGACCAGGGCGTCTACATCACCTTGGAAAACATCTTCTTCTTCGTCGTCGTCCCAATCAGAGGAAAAGAAACTCATTGATTCAAAATTACTATCATCCAAGCGGGAAGGCGGGAGATGGGAGCGGCTGTTCTTCCCCAACTTTTACACATACTTTTAGGTATGGCGCGGCAATCCTCAATTTTATTGAAGAATAATCGACGGGCTGTCAGTAAATTGCGAGACCGAAACCCAGAGATTGTGTGTTTGTTCACACAGATTCAATGGAAAATCGGTTGATTTTGTATGTTGGCACCTTTGATTTTTGGATTGGGCACGGGTTTCGTGATGAGCATTTCGCTGGGTGCGGTGTTTTTTCTATTGATACAGGCGGGTTTGGCTGGGGGGTGGCGAAAGGGATTGCCTTTGGCCTTGGGGGTGATTGCGGGCGACGTGATTTATGTGACGTTGGCATTGCATTTTTCGGAGGCCATTACGGAGTCGCTGGTGTTGTACCGTTCTACGATCGCTTTATGTGGGGCGCTGGTGTTTTGGATTTTGGCGGTGATTCATATTTTTCATCATCAGAAGGCCAAGAGCAATGGGATAGATGAGCGATTGATGCAGATGAAGGATTGGCAACTGTGGTTGAAGTCGTTTGCAATAAATGTGTTGAACCCGGTAAATATTGCTTGGTGGCTGAGTTTATACAGTTTGCCTCCGGCTGCAGATTTCACCTATTCTGGAAAGTGGCTGTTTGGGATTACCACTTTGGCCACGGTGTTGTGCACGGAGTTGGGGGTTGCTTGGGGTGCGGACAAAATAAAAAACTACCTCACAGAGGCGAGGATTCGACAAATCGACTTGTTTTTGGCCGTTTTGTTTTTTGGGATGGGGGTTTATTTGATGACGGTCTGACAGAGTTCTGTGAGGACCGAATTGGTTGATTTTGGGTGCAGAAAGGCGATGATTTTTCCATCGGCGCCGGGCTTTGGTTGGGTGTGGATGAGTTCAAACCCTTGGTTACATTTTTCTGTCAGGGAATCGCTAAGGTTATCAACCTCAAAGGCGAGGTGGTGCAATCCTTCACCTTTTTTCTCGATGAATTTGGCGATGGTGCTACTTTCTTGTGTGGCTGCGAGCAATTCAATTTTTACATCGCCCACCTGAAAAAAAGAGGTAATGACATGCTCACTTTCTACTACTTCACGCTTGTAGGGTGAAACGCCGAGCAGGCGGGTAAAAAGGGCTTCTGAGGCCTCCAAATTTGCTACAGCAATGCCAATGTGTTCGAGTTTGTTCATGGAAAAATTCACTGCAAAGTACATTCTTTTGATAGAAAGTTTAAATACCGAAACAATCTGAGGGCATATGCGTTAATTTTGCAGTTTAGAAACTCTCTAAATAACCCCATTGATTATGTTGAAATTGCCCGTATATCTCGATAATAATGCTACCACTCAGGTAGATCCACGTGTGTTTGAAGCGATGACTCCTTACTTTTTGGAGGCCTTTGGAAATGCAGCCAGCAAGAGCCATCCATTTGGCTGGAAGGCTGAAGAGGCTGTAGACTATGCCCGTGAGCAAATCGCGCAGTTAATTGGTGGCAATGAGAAAGAAATTATTTTCACCAGTGGTGCCACGGAGAGCAACAATTTGGCCATCAAAGGTGTGTTTGAGATGTACGCTAGCAAGGGCAATCATATCATCACTTTGTCTACCGAGCACAAAGCGGTGTTAGACACTTGCAAGCACTTGGAGAAGTTGGGGGCTGAGGTGACTTATTTGTCGGTGGGTGGTGATGGTTTGGTGACTGTGGAGGCCATTGAGGCGGCGATCAAGCCCAATACCATTTTGGTTACTGTGATGTACGGCAACAATGAATTGGGCGTATTGCAGCCGATTCGTGAAATTGGTGCCTTGTGCAAAAGCAAAGGGGTTTTGTTTCACACGGATGCTACCCAGGCGGTGGGCAAAATGCCGGTAGATGTAATGGCTGATCACATCGACTTGATGAGTTTTACGGCGCACAAGATGTATGGTCCTAAGGGAGTAGGTGCATTGTATGTACGCAGGAAGAATCCAAGGGTTAAGGTAACAGCCCAAATGGATGGGGGCGGCCACGAGCGTGGCATGCGCAGCGGCACATTGAATGTTCCTGGAATCGTTGGGTTTGGTAAAGCCTGTGAGATTGCGCGCTTGGAAATGGCAGAAGAGGGTGCCCGTTTACAAATAATGCGTGATCGATTGGAGGCCGCATTGTTGCAGTTGGAAGAAAGTTATTTGAACGGTAACAAAACGCATCGTTTGCCTCATACAAGCAACATCAGTTTCAAGTATGTGGAAGGTGAAGGTTTGATGATGGGCATCAAGGACATTGCTGTATCGAGTGGTTCGGCTTGTACTTCAGCTTCGTTGGAGCCCAGTTATGTATTGAAGAGTTTGGGATTGGACGATGAGTTGGCACACAGTTCATTGCGATTTGGTTTGGGTCGATTCACAACGGATGAGGAAATCGATTACACCATCGAATGTGTGTCTGGTGCGGTGAACAAGCTGCGTGATATGAGTCCTTTGTGGGAGATGTTCAAAGAGGGCATCGACTTGAAAACCATTGAATGGAGCGAACATTAATGCTTGTTTAGAATCTATCTAAATTGTAAATTTGTAAAAGAATTAAACCATGGCATATTCAGATAAAGTTGTTGATCATTACACCAATCCAAGAAATATTGGTACTTTGGACAAATCCAAAAACACCGTAGGTACAGGTTTGGTTGGTGCCCCCGAGTGTGGCGATGTAATGCGTTTGCAAATTGAAGTGAATCACGAGACAGGCATCATCGAAGACGCCAAATTCAAGACGTTTGGGTGCGGGTCTGCGATTGCTTCGTCTTCTTTGGCCACGGAGTGGTTGAAGGGTAAATCGATTGATGAGGCTTTGAAGATCGATAACATGGAAATCGTGGAGGAATTGGCCTTGCCGCCGGTAAAAATTCACTGTTCTGTGTTGGCAGAGGATGCCATTCGTTCTGCGATCAACGACTACCGCGCCAAAAATGGTTTGGAGCCCATTGAGAGCGAAAAAACGCACTTCTAAACAGATTTAATATGGTTGCCCATGGAAACGAAATCACCATCACCGACAAGGCTTTGAACAAGGCTTATGATTTGATGCGGGAGTCGAATATTTCCGCTGCCGATCATTTTTTACGTGTTGGGGTAAAGGGCGGGGGTTGTTCTGGGCTCACGTATGAGTTGGATTTTGACAATGAGGACAAACCCGGCGATATGCAATTTGGCGACGAGCGATTGAAGATTGTTTGCGACATGAAGAGTTTTCTCTATTTGTGTGGTACTGAGCTCGATTTTTCTGACGGATTGAATGGCAAGGGATTCAACTTCATTAACCCCAATGCTTCGCGCACTTGTGGTTGTGGAGAGAGTTTCTCCATTTGATGGAAACATTAACGATTCACACCCCCTTTATTCAACTGAACCAAGCCCTGAAATTATTGGGTTGGGTTGAAAGCGGCGCCATGGCCAATGAGGTTATTGACCAAGGTTTGGTCGTTGTAAATGAAGTGCAAGAATACCGCCGAAGGAACAAGTTGTATCCGGGTATGGTGATTGTATTTGAAGGTCAAACCGCGGTTATTGCGGCTGAATAAAATTCCTACACAACCACGTTGATAATACGTCCTTTTACAAGGATGAATTTTTTCAAGGGCTTACCTTCCATCCATTTGATTACCAACTCGTTGTTTAGCACGGCAGTTTGGATGTCGGCTTCACTCGCAGACAATTCGAATTCGATTTGTGCCCGTGTTTTGCCGTTGATGCTGATGGGGTAATTGAATGAATTTTCGATCAAATGACTGGCATCGTACTTGGGCCAAGTGGCCAAATGAATGCTGTTTGAATGTCCGAGCTGACTCCACAATTCTTCGGTGATGTGTGGGGCAAAAGGTGCCATCAAAATCAACAATGTTTCCAGCACCTCTTGTTTGCGGCATTTGAGGGTGCCCAATTCATTTGTTGCCACCATGAACGCTGAAACGGAGGTATTAAAGCTCATTGATTCAATGTCTTCGGTAACTTTTTTGATGGTTTTATGCAGAATTTTGAGCTCTGCCGTGGAGGGAGTTTCTTGGGTAACTGCCCATTGTTCCCCTTCATAGAATAAGCGCCAAAATTTTCCGAAGAAGCGGCTCACCCCTTCAATTCCGTGGGTGTTCCAGGGTTTAGAGTCGGTCAGTGGACCCAAAAACATCTCATACATTCTGAGGGTGTCTGCCCCGTATTGTGCGCATACATCGTCGGGATTCACTACGTTGCCCCAGCGTTTGCTCATTTTTTGTCCATCTTCCCCCATGATCATCCCTTGGTTAACCAGGCGTTGGAAGGGTTCATCCCAGGTGATGTACCTCAAATCGAAGAGGAATTTTGTCCAGAAGCGACTGTACAATAGGTGTCCGGTGGCATGCTCAGATCCACCCACATACAAATCCACTTGTTGCCAATAGTTGAGGGCTTCTTTTGAGGCCAATTCGTTGGTGTTTTGGGGATCGGTATAACGTAGGAAGTACCAGCTGCTTCCGGCCCAACCGGGCATGGTGTCGGTTTCTCTTTTACCTTGGGGTGTATTTACCCAATGGGAAACTACCGAGAGGGGACTTTCTCCATTGCCTGTAGGTTTGTAGCTTTCTACTTGGGGCAATTCCACGGGAAGTTGGTTCACCAACTGGGGTATACCGGCTTCGCTGTAAACGATGGGGAAAGGTTCTCCCCAATAGCGTTGTCGACCAAAACCTGCTTCGCGCAGTTTGTAATTGACTTTGGCTTGTCCCCACCCTGCTATTTCCACTTTTTCTATGGCGGCGGCAATGGCTTCTTTCACTGTAAGTCCGTTCAATAAACCCGAATTGAAACAAACGCCATCTTTTGCACTGAAGGCTTCAGTGAGGGGAAGGGCTAATTCGCTGTTGGCGGGTTTGATTACAGGAACGATGTTCAGGTTAAAGGTGGTTGCAAAGGCAAAATCGCGTTCATCGTGTGCGGGTACGGCCATAATGATGCCGGTGCCGTAATTGGAGAGAACGTAGTCGCTCACCCAAACGGGTATGGGTTCTCCTGTAAAAGGGTTGATGGCTTCTACGCCGGTAAACACACCGGTTTTGGTGGTATCTGCCATGCGGTCAATTTCGCTGCGATTTTTGGCTTTGTTGGCATAGGCTTGTACTTCGGGCCATTGGTCATCGCTGCAGAATTCTTGAAGATTTTCAAGTTCTGGCGCAACAACCATGAATGTAGCACCGAAGATGGTATCGGGGCGTGTGGTAAATACTTTGAGGGTTTTGAGGGTGCCTCTCACCACGAAATCTATCTCGGCTCCTTGACTTTTGCCTATCCAGTTACGTTGAATTTCTTTGATGGCGTCACTCCATTGAAGGGTGTTCAATCCTTCGAGTAGTCGATCGGCGTAGGCGGTGATCCGCAAACTCCATTGTTTCATTTTTTTGCGAACCACAGGGTAGCCTCCGCGTTCACTTACGCCGTTGATGACTTCTTCATTGGCGAGTACTGTACCCATGGCTTCGCACCAGTTCACGGTAGTTTCATCAATGAAAGCCAAGCGAAATTGGTTGAGAAGGCTGTGTTGTTGTTGGGCCGACATGGCATTCCATTCGTTGGCGGTAAACGCTTCAATTTTACCACCATGTGCATTTAACTGTTGAGAACCTTGGGTTTCAAAATGGCTGATCAGTGCAGCGATGGGTTCGGCTTTTTGGCTTTGTTTGTTGTACCAGTGTTCGAAGAACAGGGCAAATATTTGTTGGGTAAATTGATAGTAATTGGGGTCGCAGGTTTTTACTTGTCGGTCCCAATCGTAGGAAAATCCCATGATATTCAACTGTTCACGGAAACGCTGAATGTTTTGCTCTGTGGTTACGGCGGGATGCTGACCTGTTTGGATGGCATATTGTTCTGCGGGCAAACCAAATGCATCATAACCCATGGGGTGCAGTACATTGTAACCGTTGAGGCGTTTGTATCGCGCCACGATATCACTGGCGATATATCCGAGGGGATGGCCTACGTGCAAACCACTTCCTGAAGGGTAGGGAAACATGTCGAGCACATAGTATTTGGGCTTATTGGCATCGATGGAAACGGTATACAACTTGGTGTTTTCCCATTGTTTTTGCCATTTGTGTTCAATTTCTGAGAAGGAGTATTGTGCTGACATAAAGGTTGCGGGTGCGAAAATACAATAGATGGCGGTTTTTTAACGACCTTTGCGGTTCATGGCCGATAGCAATTTTATTGATTACGTAAAGATTTGCTGCAGAAGTGGTAGCGGAGGACCGGGTAGCAGGCATTATAATCGCACCAAAATGAACCCTAGAGGGGGTCCAGACGGTGGAGATGGGGGCAAGGGAGGCGACATTGTATTGAAGGGGAATGCCCAATTGTGGACATTGATTCATTTGAAATATCGCAAGCATGTGATGGCGACCGATGGAATAGCAGGCAGTGAGAATCGCAGTTCAGGAGCTTATGGAGAATCGGTGGTGTTGGAGGTGCCATTGGGAACGGTGGCCAAGGATGCAGAAACGGGAGAGGTGTTATTTGAGATTACGGAGGATGGGGAGCGCAAAGTTTTAGTCCCTGGGGGCCGCGGAGGATTGGGTAACTGGCATTTCGCCAACAGTGTAAACCAAGCGCCTCAGTATGCACAACCGGGAGAGCCGGGCATAGAGCAATGGATAGTGTTGGAATTGAAGGTGTTGGCTGATGTGGGTTTGGTGGGGTTCCCCAATGCGGGTAAGAGTACATTGTTGAGTGTGATTTCAGCGGCAAAACCCGAGATTGCTGACTATCCTTTTACCACGTTGGTGCCCAATTTGGGGGTGGTTAATTACCGTGATTATCGCAGTTTTATTGTGGCAGATATTCCCGGAATCATTGAAGGAGCGAGTGAAGGTAGGGGATTGGGTCATCGGTTTTTGCGCCATATTGAACGAAATGCGGCTTTGTTGTTTTTGATTCCTGCGGATAGCCCAGACCACAAAAATGAATTTTTAACCTTGCTGAGTGAATTGGAGAAATTCAATCCGGAATTGGTGGTAAAGCAGCGTGTGGTGGCGGTGAGCAAGGCAGATATGTTGGATGAAGAGTTGAAGGAAGAAATCAGACAGCAACTCAAAGGGGTGGAGGTATTGTTCTTCAGTTCAGTAACAGAACAGGGAGTGGCCGAATTGTTGGATGTTTTATGGCGAACGGTGTCGGCGGATGTCTAACAAAATTGCTGGGTAGTTCGTATTTTTGAAGATTATAGGTTATTAAAAGTAAGATTGTATGAAAAGAATATTTGGATTGATGGTTTTTGGTGGACTGTTTTTTGGAATGGCCCAAGCGCAAACCGAGTCAAAAGCGGTTCCTTTTGTGTTCAGTATCGACAAAGAAAAGGTGTATGCGGATGAGTTCGAGCGACAGTATTTGAAGAACATCAATTTGAAGGAGGATGCGGTGACTTCCAAGGACATTCGCAATTATTTGGATTTGTACATCAAGTTTAAATTGAAGGTTCAGGATGCCAAGGATGCAGGGTTGGATACGGCCACTGCGTATGTGCAGGAATTGCAGATGTACAGGGATCAGTTGGCCAGAAACTATTTGTATGATCGTTCTGTTACAGATGCACTGGTGAAAGAGGCTTACGATCGTTTGCAGAACGAGGTTAAAGTATCGCATATTTTGATTTTGTGTTCACCCGATATTTCTGATGCCGACCAGAAAAAGGCCTTGGAGAAAATCGAAAACATTCACCGCATGTTGATGCGCAATCCAACAGCCATCAATTTTGGCGATATCGCCAGAACTGAATCTGAGGATGTTGGGACAAAAAGTGCGGGTGGTGATTTGGGTTGGATGACGGCTTTGCAGGTAGTGTATGAATTTGAAAACCAGGCGTACAATACGCCAATGGGTGGAATTTCACCGGTTTTTAAAACAGAATTTGGGTATCATATTTTGATGGTGAACGACAAAAGGGCCAATCGGGGCGACATCAAAGTCAACCATATTTTGGTTCGTGTGATGAACAAGGATGAGAGTTCAGATACGGAGGCCCGCAAAAAAATTGACGAAATCGCTTTGAATATCAACAGTGGCAAAGAAACGTTCGAAAACATGGCCAGAACTTACAGCGAAGATTACAACAGTCGGTATAATGGTGGGGCCATGGATTACATCAACGTTACCCAATTTGTGGGCGATATTGACCGTCAATACTGGGCTGATCGAGCGTTTTCAATGAAGAAAGACGGTGATATTACCGCGCCATTCCGAACCAATTATGGATGGCATTTGCTTCAGCGCGTGAATGTTCGTCCGTTGCGTTCTTTTGAGGACAAAGAGATGCGTTCTATTTTAAAGATGGACGTTCAAAAGAATCAGCGTTCACAGATTTCCGTGGATTCGTTGGTGGTAAAAATCAAAAAAGAGAATGGGTTTAAGTTGAACAATTCGGCGGTTGATGCGGTGGTGAGTTATTTGGATAGCAATTTCATGAAAGGGAAATTTGATGAAGCCAGCATGCCAGAGTTTCACAAGGTGACCAAAATGGAGGGCAAGAAGAAAGTAATAACCGAGTACAATTTGCGCAAGATGGAAGTTTTCAAATTGGGCGAGAGTTCCTATTCGGTGGCTGACTTGTTTACACAATTTACCTACAGCAACAAACCGGTTGTGGGCACCAAAAAGGATGGGGTAACGCGCATCATGAATGAGTGGATCGACAAAACTTGTGTTGAGTATCAAAATGATCATTTGGAAGAAAAATCTGTAGAGTTCAGAGACATTTACCAAGAATACAAAGAGGGTATATTGATGTTCAACCGCATGCAGCAATTGGTGTGGGATAGGGCAAACAACGACACCGCAGGTTTGAAGGTATATTTTGGTGAGCATCAACGTGAATACAACTGGAACAATCGTTTTGATGTGGCGGTGTATTTCTGCAACGATGCCAAGATGATGAAAACGGTGGCCAAGCAAGTGAAAAAGGGCATTTCGACAGACAGTCTTCGTCGTGAGCACACCAAAAAGAACATTTTGGATTTCAGTTATCGCACAGGAAAATTTGAATTGAGCGATACGTTCTTGTTTTCACCCTCTCCCATTTTGAAAATGATGTTCGCTGATTTGTCGGCCGAGAAGCCCAAATACAACAAGGCGGGTATTTATCAGGTGGGACAAGTGGGCGATGATTTCGTGGTTGTAAAGGTGAATGCTTTTTTGCCTGCCGGTCCGAAAACACTGGATGAGACCCGCGGTCCTGTAGCTTCCAAGTATCAGGAGCAATTGGAAAGGGAGTGGATTGAATCGTTGAAAAACCGGTATGCCGTAACGGTGAATGAATCTGCGGTTCAGGCCATCGAGGCGAAATTGGTCAATAATAAATAAGGTGTTGAAAGTTCTAACGATGCGTGGGATAGTTGCTTGGGTTTTTCTCTTTGTTTGTGGCGCTGTTCAGGCGCAAATCAAGCAGAGTGGGCCTTACTTGCCCCCGCAATACGTGGATGGTATTGTGGCCGTGGTAGGTAGCAAAATCATCTTGCAGAGCGATTTCGAAACAGAAAAAATGCAATTAACCAAGGGGGCTGCGTTGAAAGACTCTCAAACATCGCACTGTAAACTATTGGAAGACATGATCATCCAAAAGTTGTTGTTAAACCAGGCGGAGTTGGACAGTTTGGTGGTACCCGACGATCAGTTGGAGAGTGAAATCGACAACCGTTTGCGGTATTACCAAAGAAATGCGGGTAGTATGGCAGAGTTGGAAAAGTATTTGGGCAAAACAGTGAATGAGTTTAAGGATGATATCCGTCCGAAAATGAAGGAACAACTGTTGGCCAAGCAGATGTATGGGGAAATCACCAAGAACATTCGCATTTCACCTCAGGAGGTGAAGTTGTTTTACGATTCAATCCCGATGGATAGTTTGCCGATTGTACCCACAGAGGTGGAGGTTGGGCAACTGATGATTGAGCCGATGATTACCCAAGAGGCCAAGGATTTTGCCAAAATGCAGCTTGAGGACATTCGGGCGCGTGTGATGAGGGGGGAGAGTTTTGAAAAGTTGGCCCGTGCCTACAGCATGGATCCAGGATCTAAAAGTCAGGGCGGCATGTTGCCTGAATTTGGCAGGGGTGAAATGGTTCCTGCGTTTGAGCGGATGGCATTTCGTTTGAAGCCCGACAGTTTGAGTCCTATTTTCGAGAGTGATTATGGTTTTCACATCATGAAGTTGTTGAAGCGAAGGGGCGAGCGTGTGATTGCGATGCATATTTTGATTCGTGCAGAGAATACAACAGAGGATTTTAAGATTGCCAGTATGCGGGTGGATAGTGTGTATCAGCTTTTGCAATCGGGTAAACTTTCATGGTGTGAGGCGGTAAAAAAGTATGCAACGGAAGACAAGTACAACCGGGATGCTAAGGGCAATTGCGGGTTCATCATGGATCCCATGACGGGCATGCAGAAAACCACGTTTGAATATTTACCCAGTGAGGTAAAAAAGACGGTTGACAAACTCAAACCAGAGGAATTCAGTGAGCCAGAAATGGTTACTACCCAGGATGGCAGGTCGGTGTATCGGATTGTATACTTACAATCGTTTGTGGCGCCGCACCAAGCTAATTTAATTCAGGATTACAGTCGCATTCAAATGGAGGCTGAGAGCCGTAAGAAGCAAAAAGCGGTGGATTCATGGGTATATAAGCATCGTACCAAGACATACATTCGCATCAAGGCGCGCAATTTGGATTGTGACAATTTAACCGTGTGGGAGCATGAGTAATTCGGTAGAGCAAGCAAAATTATTTGGTGCCAAAGTGGCTGCCTTGAAGGCGGAGATCGGCAAAGTGGTTGTGGGACAGGAGGAAGTTGTAGAGGCTCTGTTAAACGCGGTTTTTTGCCATGGACACGTGTTAATGGTGGGCGTGCCTGGTTTGGCTAAGACGTTGCTGGTGAAAACGCTGTCGCAGACCATGGAACTGTCTTTTAATCGCATTCAATTTACGCCGGATTTGATGCCTTCAGACATCATCGGCAGTGAAATATTGGATGATTCCCGCAAGTTTCATTTTGTAAAGGGGCCGATATTTTCAAACATTATTTTGGCCGATGAAATCAACCGTACGCCACCAAAAACGCAGGCGGCATTGTTGGAGGCGATGCAGGAGCGACAGGTAACGGCGGCGGGGCAGCGATACGATTTGGAGGAGCCATTTTTTGTGTTGGCAACCCAAAACCCCATCGAGCAGGAGGGTACTTATCCTTTACCGGAAGCACAATTGGACCGTTTTATGTTCCAGGTGATTTTGTATTATCCCCAGTTTACGGATGAAGTGAACATTTTGAAACAGACCACAGGTTTGGTTTCTCAGCAGGCCACATCGGTCATGAATGCAGATGAAATCAAATCATTTCAAGCCTTGGTGCGTGAAGTTCCGGTCACGGACCATGTATTTGAGCAGGTGGTTATGATGGTGCAGAAAACCCGTCCGAACACACCCGGAGCCCATGAGTTGGCCCAGAAATATTTATCGTATGGTGCAGGTCCGCGTGCAGGTCAAAATTTGATTTTGGCGGCCAAATGTCATGCGTTGATGCACGGCAAATTCTCGGTAGACAGGGAAGATGTGGTGGCGGTTTCTAAGTGGGTATTGCGCCACAGAATTGTGCGGAATTTCCGTGCTGAGGCGGAGGGAATTTCGGCGGATCAGGTGATAAACGCCATTTGCCAATAAATTATTTTGATTTTTCTCGGCATCCAAGAACCGAACAAACGGGGCATTTTTCTATGATGTGACCGCGTGCGGGGCAGTATTCCCTACCCATAAAAATGATTTGAAGGTGGGCTTTGTTCCATCGATTTTCTGGGATGAGTCTTTTTAAATCGCGTTCGGTTTCTTCCACACTTCTTGCGGCACTGAGGCGCCAGCGGTAGGCCAAACGATGGATGTGTGTATCAACGGGAAAGGCGGGTACACCGAACGCTTGCGACATAACAACAGACGCCGTTTTATGTCCCACCCCCGGCATAGCCTCCAGGGCTTCAAAGGAGGCAGGTACTTCTCCGTTGTGGAGTTCCATGATCATTTGTGAGAGGCCATAAATGCCTTTGCTTTTCATGGGGGAAAGTCCGCAGGGTCTGATGATTTGTTGGATTTCTTCGACGCTGAGTTTCAGCATATCGGCGGGGTTATTCGCTTTTTCGAACAGCAGTGGGGTGATTTGGTTTACGCGTTCGTCTGTGCATTGCGCGCTCAGCAACACGGATACCAACAGGGTGTAGGCATCGGTATGGTTGAGTGGAATGGGGGTTTCAGGATAATATTGTTCAAGGGTATCGAGTATGAATTGAACGCGTTCGGCTTTTTTCATGGGTCAGAAAAAGTGGAGGTGGTGTTGGGTTGGGGCGAGCGGGGTTTCTGCGAAGGCGCGCTCAAAGGTTTGGTGCGAAATGGGTTGATTCAGTACTCGTTCACAGGCCTCTTGCCATTGGATTTGATGGGCTTCGTTGCGAATGTCAAACTGGGTAATATGGCCTTTGGTTACGACCATGGTAAGGTGATAAGTTTGGTTTTCCAGGGTAAAGCTGCGGTTGTGTTCGTAAGTGGGAGAATAGCCAAGAATCCATTCATCGGCATGAAATTTTTCGTTGCGCAGGGCGATAATGGCTTGATTTTCTTGGGGGGTGATGTTGGATGGCACTGCCATTAAAAGTGGGATCAGCGATTGGGTAAGTGCTGTGATGGTCTGATCCATGTTGGCGAGTTGAGGGAAATGGTCGGAGAGGTTGGTAACGGCTGAGCGATTGCTTTTGACGGCTTTATCGCGGTAGGTTCCATCGGTTTTTAGGGCTTTTCCGAGGTGATGTATATCGGCGTTAAACAGGAGTGTTCCGTGGTGAAGTACTCGTTTTTGTTGTTGAAAGATGTGTTGGGCATTGCCAGAAAATTTCAGGCCTTTGTGCAGTAGATCGTCGCGTTCGGAGTAGGTAGATTCAATGCCCATGGCGGCGAGGGCTTGTCGGATGGGCTCTAAAAACCGTTTGTAGTTCACGGCTTTATCGAGGGTAGTTCCGAGGTCTTGGATGAAGGCAAAATTGAGGTTTCCGAGATCGTGATAGACGGTGCCGCCGCCGCTTACGCGGCGGGCGGCTTCGATGCCCAATTGGCGGCAAGCGGCATAGTTTATCTCAGCGCACAAATTTTGGTGCTTGCCGCATACTACGGCTTTTTCACTGCGCCAAAACAAAAAGAGGTTTTCGGCGGTGTGGTGTAGAAAATGAGATTCTGCCGCCAGGTTATAATACACATCCGTGGAGGGAGATACAATGAATCGCATGGGTAGGTTAGCTGGCCGACTTAGAACGACGCAGTTCAAAGTTTTGTCCAAGGTACACTTTGCGCACCATTTCGTCGCTCGCCAATTCTTCGGCGGTGCCGTGTTTGAGCAATTTGCCTTCGAACAGCAGGTAGGCGCGGTCTGTGATGCTCAGGGTTTCTTGTACGTTGTGGTCGGTGATGAGGATTCCGATGTTTTTTTGCTTGAGTTTGGCCACAATTTGTTGGATGTCTTCCACGGCGATGGGATCCACTCCGGCAAAGGGTTCATCGAGGAGGATAAATTTGGGGTCGGTGGCCAGGGCCCTTGCGATTTCTGTGCGCCTGCGCTCACCGCCGGATAGCACTTTACCCAGGTTTTTGCGGACTTTTCCCAGGCCAAATTCGGCAATCAGGGATTCCAGCTTTTCTGTTTGTGCTTCTTTGCTTAGGTTGGTCATTTCGAGGATGGCTTGGATGTTTTCTTCCACGCTGAGTTCTCGAAAAACGGAGGCTTCTTGGGGAAGGTATCCCACACCATTTTGTGCGCGTTTGAACATGGGCCAGGTGCTGATTTCGGTATCTTCCAGGAATACTTTGCCTTCATCGGGTCTAACCAGCCCTACAAACATGTAAAAAGAGGTGGTTTTTCCTGCTCCGTTTGGGCCTAGAAGTCCAACGATTTCCCCTTGATTTACTTCTACGCTTACGTCGTTAACGACGCGCTTGGCACCGTATTGTTTTACCAAATGTTCTGAGCGCAGTTTCATCTGTACAAATATAGGGCAAAAAATAAAGGGCTTCCGCGCAGCGGAAGCCCTTTTAAGTGGGACAATTTATCACTACCTTTGCACCGGCGGTACGGCCAGCTCCCTGTTCACTTCCCCAGGGCCGGAAGGCAGCAAGGACAATAGGTTGTAGCGGCGCGATACCGCCTTTTTTATTTTCCCTGTTTTAGTATTGGTTTGATTTTTTGGGACTGCGACCTGCACCACCCCAGCGGGTATTGTTGCGGTTGCCGTTTCCACCTGAACCACCGGCGTTAGCACCTTGGTAGCCGCCAGAGGGTCTTTCAGAGCGACTTTCTCTTGGTGAAGACGAGAAGTTTCCACCGGGGTTAAACCCACCGCGGTCTTTGCCGTAGCCAGAACCACCGCGGTCAAAACCGCCTTTGAATCCACCACCGCCATTGCCGTAGCCAGATCCGCCGCGATTTCCGCCATAGCTTCCGCCACCGTATCCACCCGAGCCACCGCGGTTTCCGCCGTAGCCTCCCCCATTTCCGCCACGGTTTCCACCGTATCCGCCGCCGCGATTTTTGTTGCCATAACCTCTATGGAATCCAGATCCTGCACCGCTACCACCACCACTTCTGCGTTGGGGCAACTCGATGCGATAATCGTGTTCCATTTCGGTCATGCATTCGCGACCGTGTACTTTATAAATTTGTTCTAAGAGGTTGGCTTCTGAACGCTCGCAGAAAGAAATGGCGATTCCTTCGGCACCGGCGCGACCTGTACGACCAATTCGGTGGGTATGGGTATCGGCATCCATGGCGATATCATAGTTCAACACATAGTTCAATTCTTTTACGTCTACACCACGAGCGGCAACGTCTGTTGCGATCAACAATTTGGCACGGCCACGTTTGAACATGTCGAGGTTGTGTGAGCGCTCGCGCTGTGATTTGTCACCATGAATGGCAACGGCTGAGTAGCCATCGTCTTTCAGCGACATCATTAATTTATCTGCTCCGTGTTTGGTTTTGGTAAACACCAACATAGAATCGATGGCAGGGTCTTCCAGCATATCGCGGAGCAAAGAATATTTGCTGTTGCGATCCACGGCAAACAGCCACTGGGTGATTTTTGGTTTGTCTTCGATGTTAGGAAGGATATCGATATGCTCGGGATCCACCAACATTTCAGAGGCCAATTGTTTGATTTCGCGGGGAGCGGTGGCGGAGAACAACAAGGTTTGTTTCCGTTCTGCCAACATCAATTTACCGATGGCGCGGATGTCTGCTACGAAGCCCATATCGAGCATGCGATCACACTCATCCAAAACAAAGGTTTGGATGCCTGAAAGATCGATAAATCCTTGTTCGATGAGGTCGAGCAAACGTCCGGGCGTTGCGATAATCACTTGACAGCCGCGACGAATATCTTGTACTTGACGCATTTGAGAAACACCGCCGTAAACCAAGGCGATGCGCAGGTTGGTTCCACTGGCGTATTTCTTGAAATTATCGGAAATCTGGTGGGCCAACTCACGGGTTGGTGCCAACACAAGCGCATGGGTTTTGCGTTGGGGGTTGTTGATGATTTGTTGGATGATAGGAATGGCAAACGCTGCTGTTTTTCCTGTGCCTGTTGGGGCTGTAGCGAAAAGGTCGCTGCCTTTTAAAATGGTTGGAATGGCCAATGCTTGGATTGGCGTGGGTGAGGTGTAGCCCTGTTCAGAAACAGACTTCACCAAGGGGGCGATTAACCCCAATGATTCGAATGATTGCATGTATGTTTTTTAGATTACTGTCTTCCTGCGAAACACGTCAGAGCTAGTGTTTTTATCGCAAACGTGCTATGAAATCACGTTACAAAGACCGACTCTAGATGAATTAAGCGGCGCAAAGATACAAAGAATAATCGAACATTGGTATAAATCATAGAATTAAACGGGGTATTGGTCGTATTTTTGTTGTTGTATGAGCACGCAGGACATTCAGTTTAACAAGAATGAGGATTTGAACAAGCAGGAGTGGGATTTGGTGAAATCGCGCTTAGAGAAAATCTATTTGGGTGGTGGAGAAAAGGCGGCGGCCAAGCAAAAAGAGAAGGGTAAAATGTTGTGTCGGGAGCGGGTAGATTACTTGCGCGATCCCAATTCAGCGTGGATAGAGATTGGTGCGTTTGCGGGGTATGAAATGTATGAGGAGCAAGGCGGTTGTGTTGGCGGCGGGGTGGTCACGGGCATTGGCTATGTATCGGGCAAACAGTGTGTGATAGTGGCCAACGACGCCACAGTGAAGGCGGGTGCTTGGTTTCCCATTACGGGCAAGAAAAATTTGCGGGCTCAGGAGATTGCCATGGAAAACCGTTTACCCATCATTTATTTGGTGGATAGTGCGGGGGTTTTCTTGCCAATGCAGGATGAGATTTTTGCCGATAAAGAGCATTTTGGACGGATGTTTCGCAACAATGCCCACATGAGTGCCATGGGGATTACCCAGATTGCGGCAGTGATGGGCAGTTGTGTGGCCGGAGGTGCCTATCTACCCATCATGAGTGATGAAGCCTTAATCGTGGAAGGCAATGGCAGCATCTTTTTGGCGGGCAGTTACTTGGTGAAGGCCGCGATTGGCGAGGACATCGACAACGAAACCTTGGGCGGTGCAACCACGCAAACGGAGATTTCGGGGGTGATTGATGATAAGTTTCCGAGCGACGAAGCTTGTTTGGATCGCATTCGTTACATCATGGACAAGATCGGCAAGTATGAGGAGGCGGGTTTTGATCGTATCGTATCGACCCAACCCAAAAAGTCTATGGAAGAAATTTGGGGCTTGTTACCGAATGAGCGGAGTAAGCCGTATAACTCGGTGGCTGTGATTGAGCGATTGTTAGACAACAGCGAATTTGAGCAATACAAAGAGGGCTATGGCAAGTCGATCCTGTGTGGTTATGCACGAATTGATGGCTGGGCCGTGGGGATTGTGGCGAACAACCGTGAAATCGTGAAGAGCAAGAAGGGTGAAATGCAATTTGGCGGCGTGATTTATTCAGACAGTGCGGATAAGGCGGCCCGATTCATCATGAATTGCAATCAGAAGAAGATTCCTTTGGTGTTTTTGCAAGACGTAACGGGATTCATGGTGGGCAGTAGAAGTGAGCATGGGGGAATCATTAAGGATGGTGCGAAAATGGTGATGGCGATGAGCAACAGTACGGTGCCCAAATTCACCATTGTGATGGGCAATAGTTATGGAGCGGGTAATTACGCGATGTGCGGTAAGGCTTACGACCCTCGTTTGATTGTGGCTTGGCCGGGTGCGAAGATTGCGGTGATGGGTGGTGAACAAGCGGCCAAAACCTTGTTACAAATTGAGAAGACCAGTTTGAAGGCCAAAGGAGAGAACATCGATCCGGAGGTTGAGAAAGCATTGTTGGAGAAAATCACCGCGCGGTACAATGCACAGACTACGCCACATTACGCGGCGGCCCGTTTGTGGGTGGATGCAATCATTTCTCCGATGGACACCCGTCAGTGGATTTCGATGGGTATTGAGGCGGCCAATCATGCGCCTGTGAAGCCGTTTAATCCTGGGATTTTGCAGACCTAAACTGCGATTGATAGGTTTGTATCCAATCGTTGACAGTCATTTTTTGGGCAAGTTCTGCAAGGAGATTTAGCGGCACATCTTCGGCTTTTTTGAATCGTACGCACCCTTTTCCCATGTCTAATTTCTTGGTGTTGTATTTGGGCCATTCGCTCTGTAACCAATCGAGTAACGGTCCGCTCGCGTAAAGCCCCATGTGATGCAGGGCGATGTGAGATTTGGTGGATCCGAGGTTGATGAAGGGCAGCGGCAATTTGGGGTTGCAGTGGTATCCTGCTGGGAAAATGCTGTGGGGCACCACAAAGCCAATCATGCCATAACTCATCACTTGCTGAAAGCCTTGGGGCAGGTGTTGCGATAACGTTTCGGCGATGGCTTTGACGATTTCTTGTCGGTCTGCCGGCAACTGCGCGATGTATTCCTCGGGGGTTTGTATGGTTTCTTTGGTCATGGTTTGGGATTCAAAATTATGTATTAGTAACCAATCTCATTGGGGTCTTTGGTCAGGGGAGGGGGTGTTAACAGAAAAGCGGCGTTGTCTTTGAATTGCTTTTGCCAAGTAGATTCTTCATGGCCGAGTCCCTGATCTATTTGGGTTTTCCAATTGCCAGGCAAAAAGGTTCCATCGACGAGGTATTTGTCCATTTCCTATCCCGAATTTGGGGGGTTGAGGATTTTTTCTCCGGGAGGGGTGGTGATGGGTTTGCCAAAGATGATTTCCATGGTGGCAGTCATTCCTACATCCGTACTGTTTTTAAAGATGTTGAGTTTGCCTTTGTAATGGCCAAAAAAGCGTTCTTGGTGAAAGGCGGGTATTGTGGTTTTCTGCTGTATTGCGGGGTTTTGGGCTGTATTTTGTTGAGCAGAGATTGTGATGGGGAAAACAACCAGGACGAATTGCAAGAAACCGAACACGTAGGATTTGGGGTTTAATGGGTTCATTTTGAATTTAATCGTCGATTCAAATATCCACGAATTTAGCGAAAGTGGGGCGGGGAATTCGGTGTATTTTTGTTGCTTGGTTGTTGCGATGCAGCAAACCTTGAAAACATGAATTATTTATCAGCGGAATTACTCACCAAGAGTTGGAATGAAAAGGTATTGTTCAACCAAATTACATTTGGATTGAATCGGGGAGACAAGGTGGCACTGATTGCTGGTAACGGCAGCGGGAAGAGCAGTTTGTTGAACATTTTGGCGGGTTTGGATAAACCCGATGCGGGAAATTTGAGTATTCGCAAAGAAATTCATTGGGAGTATTTGCCTCAGGATCCGGTATTGAACGAGCAGTTATCGGTTTTAGACAATTTGTTTGTGGGGAATACCCCATCGATCATCGCCCTGAAAGAGTACGAGGCGGCTTTGTTGGCCTATTCGGAATTAGCGAATGAGGAGACCGAAAAACGCTTGGATTTGGCTACGTCTGAAATGACGATGTCGGAAAGTTGGGACTACGAAGCCCGGGCCAAGCAAGTATTGGGAAAGTTGAGCATTCACGAGGCTGATTTGGCAAAAAATGTGGGTGTGTTGAGTGGCGGACAGCGGAAGCGGGTGGCGTTGGCGCGCGTGTTGATCGATGTGCCCGACATGTTGATTTTGGACGAGCCCACCAACCATTTGGATTTGGACATGATTGAGTGGTTGGAGGAGTATCTGAGCGATAAGAATTTGACTTTGTTGTTGGTGACTCACGATCGTTATTTTTTGGATCGGGTATGCAATCGAATTTTGGAATTGGACCGGGGGGCGTTGTACACTTATCAGGGGAACTACGCGTATTTTGTTGAGAAGAAGGCGATGCGGGAAGAGGTTGAAGCCAGTGAGCGCGAGAAGAATCGGAACACGTTTCGTCGGGAATTGGATTGGGTAAGACGGATGCCCAAGGCGCGCACCACCAAAAGCAAGAGTCGGTTGGATGCCTTTGATGATTTGGCTGAGAAGGTGAAAGGCTCATACACGCAACAAAAGGTGGAGTTTGGAGTAAAGATGGAGCGATTGGGATCGAAGATATTGGAGTTGCATCACCTAGAAAAAGCATACGGTTCACAACCCATTTTGGGCGATTTTAGTTACACGTTTAAACGGGGCGAAAAAATCGGGATAGTGGGTCCGAATGGCGTTGGCAAGAGCACGTTGCTCAACATGATTATGGGGGTGGAGAAGGCGGATAAGGGGAAAATTGTGTCGGGAGAAACGTTGGTTTTTGGTTATTTCTCGCAGCAGGGTATGCCCGTGGACGACAACAAGCGGGTGATAGACGTAGTAAAAGACATCGCAGAATATTTGCCTTTGGCAGATGGTACTAAACTATCGGCCTCCCAGTTTTTACTGCGGTTTGGGTTTTCAAACGATACTCAATACAATGTGGTTTCTCGGTTGAGCGGGGGTGAGCGTCGACGGTTATTTTTGATGACCGTATTGATCAAGAATCCCAACTTTTTGATTTTGGACGAGCCCACCAACGACTTGGATATTGTAACATTGGCCACTTTGGAGGCGTTTTTATTGGATTATTCGGGTTGTGTGTTGGTGGTGACGCACGACCGTTATTTTATGGACAAGTTGGTAGATCACGTATTTGTGTTTGAGGGTGAGGGCAAGGTGCGTGATTACCCAGGAAATTATACCGAGTATCGCACTTGGAAAGAGTTGTATGACGAAGAGGCAGCGGCTGTGCGCAAGGGTCAGGAAGTAAACGACAAGGGACTTCCTTCGGGTACATTGAAAGCGGGAACGTTGCATGGGGAAACAAAGGGTGCGGTTGCAGTGGAGTCGATGGTAGGGGCGGGTGTTGCAGGGAAATCCGAAGAGAAGCGCAAGTTAACATACAAGGAAAAATTCGAATACGAGCAGTTGGGTACGGAATTGGAGGCGCTGGAGCTGAAGAAAAAGGCGTTGGAGGAGGAGCTTTCGGGATTGACCACTAATTTTGAGCGCATTACATCGGTGAGTGCTGAGTTGCAGCGGGTGAATGATGATTTGGATGAGAAAGGACTGCGCTGGTTGGAATTGGGCGAGTGGGCATAAAATAACGGGAAGGGCATGGACAACCGCAACCGAAATATCGATGGTTTAAAGGGATTGCTGGTGTTGTTGGTATTGGTTGGTCACGGATTGCAGGGTCGGTTAGATCAGCACATCCTTCGCTACATGATTTACGGGTTTCACATGCCGTTTTTCATTGCGATTGCGGGGTATTTGTTTCCATTTTCTCGTGCTGGGGTTGATTCTTTTCGGGAGTTTTTGGGTAGGTATGGCAAGCGATTGCTACTTCCTTGGGCCTTGGCGATGGTTGTTTATGCGGTGTATTTGGGTGCTTTTGGTGCCAAATCGCCAACTTGGAAGGGTTGGTTGAGTTATTTGTCGGTACCCTTTTATCATTTGTGGTTTGTGCCGGCCTATTTGTTTTGGAGCACGGTGGCATGGTGGATGTCGGTGAGGCAATTTTCTCGCTTGCAGGCATTGCTGTTAGGCATATTGGTTTCTTTGCCATTTTTCTATATCAAATCGGTATGGATGTCTGAGTTAACGGGGTTGGTGGGTACCAATGTGGCGGGATTATTGATTCACACTTTGCGGCCGCATTACTTTTTGTTTTTTGTTTTGGGGATGTCGTTGCGTGACGAGCGAATAAAGACAGGATCGTGGTTGTTTTGGTTATCGGGTACGGTTTTGATGGGTATTTATGGTGGTTTATTTTATTTTCATCAGGGGGTGACGGATGGCATGCGCGATGGGGTTTGGATTTTCGCCAATGTGTTTTTGTTGGTGGGTTTGATGCGACTGGTGCGGGTTGATGCCTTGCCGAAGTCTAAGGTTTTTGAGTGGATGGGACAGCAGTCGTTGGGGGTGTATTTGTGGCATGTTTTGCCCTTGTTATGGGTTAGGGATTGGCTTGGGACCAAGGATTTAGGTAAGTTTTATGGTTGGTTGGGATTGGTAGAATTGGGATTTTTGTGTGGGTTGTTTTTGTTGTGGCGGTATTGGCGGGGATTGCGTTTTCTGATGGGTTAACGATAGTTTGCAGCGGTTTTTAGGTTGGCTAGGATGGTGGAGGGCGGTGATTAGGGGGTTGGTGTGAGTCTCGGATTTTGGGTTATTTTTGCGCCTATGAGCAAGCACGCCTATGTTTTTCCCGGTCAGGGAAGTCAGTTTGTGGGTATGGGCAAGGACCTATACGAAAGCAACGCCCAAGCGAAAGAACTCTTTGAGAAGGCCAATGAAATATTGGGATTTCGGATTACTAATTTGATGTTCGGGGGGACCGAGGAAGATTTGCGTCAGACCCGTGTTACGCAGCCCGCCATTTTTCTACACAGCGTTATTCGTGCGGTGGTAATGGGCGATGATTTTCGGCCAGCGATGGTGGCTGGACACAGTTTGGGGGAGTTTAGTGCTTTGGTGGCAGCGGGTGCGATGAAGTTTGAGGATGGTTTGCGATTGGTGGAGCAGCGGGCATTGGCGATGCAGGAGGCTTGTGAATTGGTTTCTGGAACAATGGCTGCGGTGTTGGCGTTGGACGATGAAAAGGTAGAGGCGGTTTGTGCGGAAACGGAAGGTGTTGTAGTACCTGCGAATTACAATTGTCCAGGGCAGTTGGTAATTTCTGGTGCCTATGCTGCGGTTGAAGCGGCTTGTGAGGGCATGAAGGCAGCGGGTGCCAAGCGGGCGTTAATTCTGCCAGTTGGGGGTGCGTTTCACAGTCCGTTGATGGAGCCAGCCCGTGAAAAGTTGGCCAAGGCAATTGAGGCTACTGAGATTGTTGCACCAAGGTGTGCGATTTATCAGAATGTAACGGCGAGTGCTGTGATGGATCAGGATGAGATTAAGCGCAATTTGGTGGCTCAGTTAACGGCTCCGGTGCGTTGGACGCAAAGTGTAAGGGCAATGGTTGCCGACGGTGCAGTGATGTTCACAGAAGTAGGACCTGGCAAGGTGTTGCAGGGTTTGGTGAAGAAGATCGCTGCCGAGGTAGAAGCCGAGAGTATTGCTTAACGAATCAGTTCTATGACCCCGCTGTATAATTTGGGGCTGGGGATATACGGACTGTCGATGATGCTTAATTGATAAAAATAGGTTCCTGCAGGCAGGATGGGTCCTTGGTTATTGACGCGACCGTTCCAGCAGTCGTCTAAATTTTTGGTGAAGAAAATTCTTTCTCCGTAGCGATTGAAGATTCGGAGTTCGGCGTTTTCGCAGGAGGAGGAGATGCCATAGACGCGGAAGCAGTCGTTTTTTCCGTCGGCATTGCCAGGGGTAAAGACATTGGCAATTTTCACTTCATGGGTACTATCGCTGCTGATTTGCAAGGGTAATTTGAGGGTATCGGTGCAACCGGATGCCACATTTTTGATGACGACTGTGGCGGTATACTGTCCGGCCGCGTATTGATAATTCTTTTTCACCACGCCGTTTCCGGAGGTCCTTTGTATGGGTGTTCCATCGCCAAAGTTCCAGATGATACTATCGCCGTAGGTAATATCCAGGTTGAGGTTGACCCCCGGTTTACAGGGGATGAATTCTGCGGAAATTGCGGCTTTGGGAGATAGGGTGATGCGTACATTTTTTGTGTAGGATGCGGTGGCGTTGCAGCTGTTTGAATCTGTTACGGTAAGTTTTACGGTGTAAGTTCCTGTATCGCTGTAAAGGTGTTCTGGGTTGAACTGGTGTGAGGTATCGCCGTCGCCAAAATCCCAACGATAGGTGCCGTTGAAGCGGTGAAGTGGTTGAAACGCAATGGTTTTATTGAGGCAAATGGTTTCAGGTTTGGCTACAAACAAAGCATCTACAGAGTAGCCCAGTCTGAAATCCAATTTGAAGCTTGCGTTGGAACATCGCACACTCACGTTGTTTTTGAAGGCCACATTGGTGGGCGAGGTGGGGAAATCGTTGAGTCCGGGAGGACTGTTCGGACAACTTGCGCAAACGCTTTGGTAAATAATGCCTCGGTTATCGAACCGGGAGGTGCCGCCATCTACGTGGTCGTCGGAGAGATTGCCACCAAAATAAGAGGCATACTTGAGCGTTTTGGCGTCTTTTCCGAGTACGATGAGGTAGAAATCGTTGTTGTCGGTTATTTTTTGGTGTGCGTCGCTGGTGATAGGAAGGCCGCCAGTGGTACCTGCGTTGCCCACCCCGATGTTCGACCCCCAGCCACTGAAATAGATATTGTAGCAATTATCGACCATGAATGCTGAGGGACTCAATTCGGGGAGGCCATTGGTGCGATTCCCAAAGGTGGTGATAAATTCAAGGCTTTTGAGGTCGTTGCTGAATCGGCCGATGAACTGCGAGGTATTGTTTTTACCGTAGGTGCCTAAACTGCGCGTAATTTGTCCTTCCGTTTGCCCAGTGAAATACACTTTGTTGTTGATGTCCAGATCGATAAAATAAATTTGGTCATAATCAACGCTACCCCAGTATGTTCCTACATCGTATTTGCCATTGTTTTTGTTAAATCTTGCCACAAAGCCATCGATGCCGCCCACGGTTGTGGAGCGGTAACCCGCGCCTGCCATGGGGAAATTGCTTGAAAGGGTACCACCACCGATGTAAAGGTGGGCCGAGTCATCTACTTTCACGGAGTAGGCTGCATCGTCGTCTGAACCACCCATGAGTGTGGCCCATTTGAGTTTTGATAGCTTGTTGTTGAGGCAGAGAATGGCAGCGTCGGTTTCTCCTTTTGGCTTCGATTGTAGGGCGCCGAGGGTGGTAGGAAAGTTGGTTGACCGGGTGCAGGTTGCGACATAAATGTTGCCACTGTCATCGGTGGTTATATCACCGCGATAGTTGTCGGCATAATTATAAACCAATGCAGTGAAGGGTGATTCTGTTTGAAATCCGTCGGCATCGGTGCCGCCGATGAATGTGCCACCGAGTAATTTGGAACCATCACTACTGAGTTTGTTGACGAAGATATCGTAGTCGCCCTGATGATTCAAAAAGGCCGCTGAATCTGGATGAACGGGGAAATTGAACGACAGTGTGGTGCCAAAAATGAGCAGGTTGTTGAAGGGGTCAACGCAGAGCGAGTGTGGGTATTCATCGTCATCACCGCCCATGTATGTGGCAAACAACAATTTTGATCCATCGGGTGAGTATTTGCTGATGGATATGTCGCAGGGCAATTGCACCGGCGGTGCTCCCACTCCGCCGCCGCCATAGGTTGTTTGAAAGGCGCCCACGGTTACTGGATATTTTCTGGAGTTGGCATCGACAATGCCACCGGCATAAAGGCAACCGCTGGTATCGTAGGTGGCGGTAAAGCCAAAATTATCGCCTTGGGAACCGCTGTAGGTACTGAATACGAGAATGGGGTCGATAATCAGTGGCGTTGCAGGGTCGTATTTGCCCACGTTCAATTTGATGGTATTGCTAGAAACTGCGTATGCACAATTTACGGGTTTGGCTTTGTTTTTCAGTGGATGACGTTGAAAGGCTTTGGGCGGATTGATTTGGAAATTGCCCACTGAAGTTTGCAGGTTGAGGGTATTTTTTAGAAGGGAAAGTTGGGTTTGATCATCGACCTGGAGTCCGATCAGTTTGGGATTTGCACCTGGGTGAATGATCCAATCAAATTCGAGGGATTGTTGTTGAAAATAGATGGCAATGTCGATGCCAGGGTAGAGGTTTTTCAGGATGATTTTTTGTGCTGGGGAAACGGATTTCCAAAGCGATTTCTCATGACCCAAGAAGTAATTTTCACGCCAAGGTGCAGGGTCTTGAAATAGTATTTCAGTGGGTTTTTGGGGGTTGAGAAATTTGAGATCGGTTACGTGATAGGCCAGGGTAAATTGAGTGTCTTTGCCTTTGTGGTGATGAATTTGGTGTTTTCTTTCGATGTTTTCGGGGGCTTCAGTTAGGATTCGAAGTCCAGATTCGGTGATAAAAACGGCACCACCGGGTATGACGGCCTGGGCAATGCTTGGATTCTCATCGGGCCATTGACCCACATTGGGGGTAAAATACAACTGCGAAGCAACGGGTGATGTCGTTGCAATGGAGGCACTTACCTGTGATTGCTGTGCCCACAACGGTTCGATGGCGAGCAGGCACAAAAGCACCAGATACAATCGCCAATATGAAAGCCGTTGAATAACCACAATAACAAAGTTATTGAAAACAAAACAGCTTTCGTCGTTGCCCGCGGTTGGGTAAAATCCTGATTTGTTTTACTTTTCTACAGATAAGCGCAAATCGAGGGCTTCACCGATGATGGCACAAACGGCATCTACCCCTTGGTTCTGGTTAAAATCAGCGGTAAGGGTTGGGTTGTTGTTTCTCAAGCCTTTGGGGGCATTGCCGAGCACGGCAATTTTTACATTGTAGTGTTCTTCCACTGCATCAATTACGTCTGACAGTGGTGCGTTGCTGAACGACAATGTTCCTTGGCGCCAATTCACTGCATTGAGGTCTATGTTTGATTCAACCTGAAAAATAGATGCTGTTTTGGTTTTTGGGTGCGGGTTTTCTGTGGCACGCATTCCTTTTGTAAGGATGGTAGATTCCAACAAGGTTTCGTTGTTTTTCGCCATTTTTTCTACCCGAACTTTGCCGTGATTCACTGAAACTTGTAAGGGTTTGTTGTGGTATGAACGCACATCAAAACCGGTACCTAGCACGGTTACTTGGTTGCTGCCACTGCGAATTACGAATGGGGCATTGGGATTTTTGGCTACTTCAAAGTGTGCCATCCCCTGTAATTCAATGTTGCGGCTATTTTTGGTCAGGGTGTATTTTACCCTGGAATTTGCGTTCAATGTAATGATACTTCCATCTTTCAGCGTAATTTGCTTTACTTGTTGGTTTAGGGTGGCCATGTTGCCTTGATCCAAAATGGCCGTTTTTTGCTGATTGATCCAGAATGCCCAACCACCGATGGCCAATAACGTGATGGCAGCGGCTACACGCCAAACTTGTTGGGTGTTTTTCCAAATGCTGAACGGTTGCTTGATTTTGGGTTGCTGACGTTCTGCTTGGAATTTTTCCCATGCTTGATCGTTGCTAGATTCAAAGGAATAGGTATACTCCCCTGCGCGGTCCCAAATTTCTTGAAACTCGCTGTCTATGTGGGGTTTGTTGTTGGAATTGTCCATTTTTTAGTGCATTAATTGGGGTTGCATCATGGCCGATACTTGTTGTTTGATGATGGCCAAGGTGGGTTTGAACTGGGGATTTTTCTTTAACCAATCATCCAATTTCTTTAATTCATCCTCATGCATCAAACCTGCCGCGTATTTGGTGAAGATGTTGCTTTCGAGTTGTTCTTTTGTCATGACGTTGCCTTTTTCCGGAAAGGGGTAATCTGGCCTATAAACACCAAAACCCTACTCTACCCCCAAAGAAATTGAAAACTTTTTTTAAAAAATCGTAATATGTTATTAATCAATGTTTTGTGAGGACAATTTTTGTGCTAGTTGGATGTGTTCAATGATTTCTACCACGGCTTTTCCTTCGGCGGGTGTAGTGATGGTGGGATTGCCTTGCAGTAGATGATTGATGACTTCTTCAATCACGAAATGGTGATTGGCCGCACTGCCTTTGTATCCTCCGTAATCATTTGGGGGTTCGGAGGCAGGTAAAGTGGGCATTTGGTAATTCTCGATATCGCAGTAATCCACGGAATTCATGTATTGTCCGCCAAGCTTTACGGTCCCTTTTTCACCGATAAGAGTGACGGAGCTTTCGAAATTTTGGTTGTATAGACTTGTTGAGTAGCTCAGGGAACCTTTTCCTCGTTCACCAAAGGAGAAGATCACTTGTCCGCTGTCATCGAATTCTGTGAGTGTTTGATGATTGAAATTTGAGGCAGTTGCGTATTGAATGTTGAGCGGACCCAAGAGCCAATATACAAGGTCAACGAAGTGTGAAAACTGTGTAAACAACACGCCGCCATCCAAATCTTCGGTGCCATGCCAATGTCCGGTTTTGTAGTAGCGATGATCACGGTTCCAGTAGCACACCACCTGAACTTGGTAAAGTTCTCCCAGAATGCGGTTTTGGATGAGTGATTTGATCCATTGAGATGGGGGAGAGAAACGATTTTGCATCACACAGAAAATCTGTTTGTTCCGTTTTTCTGCTTCTTCCATCATGGCATCACATTCTTCGGTGGATAGGGCCATGGGTTTTTCAACCACCACATGTCTACCCATGCTAAGCGCTTGAATGGCATGTTGGCTGTGGTAGCCATTGGGTGTGGCGATACAAACAACATCGATGTTCGCGTGATGCATCAACATATCCTCCAAACTTTCGTACAAGGGTATTTCTGGGGATAGGTTTAATTCCTCGCGAATTTTCACATCGGCAACGGCCACGAGTTGGGCGCGTGGGTTGTTGTGTATCATGTGCGCATGTCTCTGCCCGATGTGTCCGGCCCCGATGATGGCAAAATGGATGATGTCCGATGTTTCTGACATGATGAACGGCAAAAATGCACAAGATTTGGGACAAATTGCGGTGGTTCGTAAAAACGCCATGAAAAAGGTTTGGTAATATAGCAAGAAGAGCCAAAATTTGCAGAAGTATGATGAATGAAAAGGTATTGGTGATTGGTTCTTGCGGTCAGTTGGGAACTGAGTTGGTAGAGGCATTGCGCGGCATTTACGGCGATGCCAATGTGGTGGCGAGTGATGTGAAAAAATCCGACAATCCTGTGTTTGATGGCGGTCCGTTTGAAACGTTGGATGTGCTTGATTCGGCGCGGTTATCAGACATCATACAGAAGTACAAACCCACGCAGGTTTATCATCTGGCTGCTTTGCTCAGTGCAACCGCGGAAAAAAATCCAGAATTTGGGTGGAAATTGAACATGGAGGGGTTGTTTCATGTATTGAATGCGGCGCGCGATACGGGGATTATCAAGAAGGTTTATTGGCCCAGCAGTATCGCGGCTTTTGGACCAAATACCGAGCGTTTTGGTACACCCCAATATGGCACCATGGATCCTACCACCATTTACGGTATCAGCAAATTGGCGGGTGAGTTGTATGCGCAATATTATTTCAATCGCTGGGGCATCGATACGCGTTCTTTGCGGTATCCCGGTTTGATTGGATATAAGAGTGCTCCAGGCGGAGGAACCACAGATTATGCGGTGGCAATTTATCACGATGCGTTGCAAACGGGAAAGCACAATTGCTTTTTGGGTGAGGGTACTACTTTGCCCATGTTATACATGCCTGATGCTTTGAAGGCCACGCTGGACATCATGCATGCGCCGGCTGAACAAATCAAGATTCGAACGAGTTACAATTTGGCGGGCATGAGTTTTGCGCCGGAAGAAATCGCAGCATCGATTGCCAAGTTTGTGCCCGGTTTTCAAATTTCCTATGAACCCGATTATCGTCAAGCTATCGCCAACAGCTGGCCAGCGGTCATTGATGATTCACATGCAAGAAACGATTGGGGATGGTCGCCAGATTTTGATTTAGACAAAATGACGGAAGACATGCTCAAAAACTTGCGCTTGCAATACGGTCAAAACGGGTAAACGTCGTAGTTTGATGGACGATTAATCCACGAGGCTTGCGTAGCCCAGGGCTTTACCAATCATGGCTGTTGTGGTGGCTCTTTCTACCAACACATTGACCAAATCGCCTTTTTTGTAATGTTCACAGGGGAAAATGGTCACTGAATTTTGATCGCTCCTTCCCATCCAATCGAGGTCGCTCTTTTTCGAAGGACCTTCAACCAACACGGTAACGACTTTGCCGATGTAGGATTCGTTTTTGGCTTTGGATTTGGCATTTTGTAGGGCAATGATTTCGCTCAGTCTCCGAGATTTCACGGCTTCTGGCACATCGTCGACCAATTTTTTGGCTGCTGGAGTGCCTGGTCTTTCTGAATACACATACATGTACGAGAATTCAAATTCGGCCCAATCGATCAGACTCAGTGTATCTTGGTGTTCGTCTTCGGTCTCTGAACAAAAGCCCGCGATGATATCGCAACTGATTCCGCAATCAGGGATGATGCTACGAATCATGCGAATTTTATCCATGTACCATTCACGCGAATAGTTTCTCGACATGATATCTAGCACGCGAGTATTTCCACTTTGTGCGGGAAGATGGATGTAATTACACAGGTTTTTGTATTTGGCCATGGTGTACACCACTTTTTCATTGATGTCGCGCGGATGGCTGGTACTGTAGCGGATTCGCATGTGGGGAACGGCTTTTGCACACAGTTGTAGGAGATCTGCGAAGTCCACGGAGGTTTCTTGCTCTTCTTGGGTTAGTTTTTTGAACTCTTTTTTAGGTCCACCACCAAACCACAGGTAAGAGTTTACGTTTTGTCCGAGCAAGGTAATTTCTTTATAGCCGGCAGCGGAGAGGTCGAGAACTTCTTTCACGATACTTTGGGGATCGCGCGAGCGTTCACGTCCGCGGGTAAAGGGCACCACGCAGAAGCTGCACATGTTATCGCATCCCCGCATGATAGAAACAAAAGCGGTTACTCCGTTGGAATTAAGTCGAACAGGGCTAAGGTCACCATAGGTTTCTTCCCTGCTGAGCAGCACATTGATGGCCCTGCCTCCTTCGTCTACCTCTGCAACGAGTTTGGGCAAATCGCGGTAGCTATCAGGTCCGGCAACAACATCCACCAGTTTTTCTTCTTCGAGCAATTTTTCTTTCAGCCGTTCTGCCATACAACCAAGTACACCCACGATGAGTTCTTTGTTGTGTTTTTTATTGCCCCGTAGATGTTTCAATCGTTCGCGGATGCGTTGTTCAGCGTTATCGCGAATGGCGCAGGTATTCAAAAAAATCACATCGGCATCTAACTCATCGGTGGTAGAGGCAAACCCATGTTCACCCATGATGGAGGCGATGATTTCGCTGTCGCTAAAATTCATGGCGCATCCGTAGCTCTCGATATAGAGCTTTCGGGTAGCGGTTGAACTGGGTGGGATTGTGACTTCTGACATAATGGAACTACAAAAATACGGGCTTTTTTGTTTCTTTGCAGTGAATGAGACATTTCAACACCTTGATTTTGCTTGCCTCTGTGGCGATTGTGGGTAGGGTAACGGGGCAGACTGCGGACTCTGACAAAGGACAGTTTTCTGGAAATCTCTTGATGAATTACCAAAAGTATTTGCGCGACGACAGCATCGGGGCAAACACCAAGGTATATAAAGAAAACACGGCGAGTTCGGATGCCTGGTTGTTCATGCAGTACCGGGTGAAGGGGTATTCTTTCATCGTGCGGTATGATGCCTTTAACAATTCGCCTTTGCTGGATCCACAGAGTGCTTACACAGAGCATGGTATTGGATTTTGGCAGGTCAATAAGGCTGTAGACAAATTGGATATCACGATGGGTTCGTTTTATGATCAGTTTGGGACGGGCATATTGTTTCGCAGTTATGAGCAACGTCAGATTGGGATTGATTACGCCATTCAGGGAATGCGGTTGAAATATAAAATCAACGATCGTTGGGCAATAAAAGGATTTGCGGGCAACCAAAAAGGGAACATTAAAAATCGCTTTGGGTATGCGAAGCAGGTAATCAGTGGGATGAATTTGGAGGGAAATATCCCTTTGGGCGAGTCCAGTAAGTTCGGCGATTTGATTTTGGGCGCTTCGGCGATTAATCGCAGTTTGGACCGTGAAACCATAGACCGTTTGGTGGGAACCATCAATACGTATGATTTGTCTGAGCGGTTTTATCCCAAGTATAACATGTATGGATTCAACGGTTATTTTGGCTATACCAAGGGTAATTTTGGTTGGAATGTTGAGGCGAACATCAAATCGCCCGAGGCGGTTTTGGGGTTCAATAACAAATTCAAATTATCGGGCGGAAATGTATTATACACTTCGTTGAGTTGGGGTAAAGGCGGTTGGAAGTTGGGCAAACAGAAGGCCTCTATTGGATTGAATGTTCAGGCAAGACACGTAGACAATTTTTCATTTAGAACGGCACCCACAGAGACTTTGTTGAATGGCTTGGTGAGTTATTTGCCTTCGATGACCCGACAAAATACCTATCGTTTGTTAAGTCGATACAACGCACCCGGACAAGAGTTGGGTGAGGATGGTATACAGGGCGAGGTGGAATTCAAGCCGCGCAAGGGTACACAGATTTTTTTCAATGCGAGTTATGTTCAAAGTTTGGCGAGCAACGGAAAGTTAAACAGCAGCACGGGTGCCATGGAGGCGGAGAAGTTGTTCAGTGAAAATTATTTGGAAGTGGTGCAGAAGTTGGGTAAGCACGACAAATTGAAGTTGGGCGTTCAGCGCATTCACTACAACCAAACGCGGTATGAAAACGAGCCTGAATACGTGCCTGTGAAGACCATCACACCGTTTGGAGAGTGGTTACACACGATGGAAAAGGGCAAAAGTTTGCGGGTAGAATGGCAGTATTTGAGCACAAAAAACGACCAAGGATCTTTTGCCAACTTAATGGTAGAATATTGGGCCAACAAGCAATTGAGCATTGCGGTGGGCGACATGGTCAATGTAGACCCTCATCGCTATGAGCGGATGATTATTGCCAACAAAGTGTTGCATTACCCCACCGTTTTTGTGGGTTACACCGAGAAAAATACGGTGTTTACGTTGGCTTACCTAAAGCAACAGCAAGGGGTAAACTGCTCGGGAGGTATTTGTAGAGAGGAGCCCGCTTTTAGTGGAATCCGCTTCACTGTAAGTAGCAATTTCTAGGATTTTTTGGGCGTTATAAGTCCCACACGCGGGTGCGTTTTTCTTGGCTGTAGTTTTTGATATTCATCCAAAAAGCGGCAACCAAATAAATGATGATGGGCGATCCCAGGGTGAAAAAACTGGCATAAACGAACGACATCCGAACACTTTTCACTGAGATACCCATCCATTCCCCAAGTTGGCTACAGACGCCGAACAGGGATTTTTCCAATGTGTATTTAATGAATTTCATGTTGAATCAAATATAGTAACTAACAGCGAAATGATGAAATTATTTATGGCAAATGGCTGTAAAACTCTTTTAAATAATGTGTTGCGGTTTCTGTGAGCTTTCCTTTAGGTGTGTAATGGATGATGGTTTCACTCAGCGCAGGAATTGATTCTGAAGGAATTTCGGGATTGTATTGTGCTTCGATCACGACCAAATGCGGTTTTTTTTGGCTGTGTGCTTGGATGAAAGTGGTTTTGAGTAGTTGAAAATGGTTGTTATTCAAGGTAAGCCTTGTGTGCGGTAGGTCATCGCATGGATAGAGTAAAAAAAGTTTGCCCTGGTTACACAAAATTCTTGTGCAGGCGGCTACCAAATTGGATAGGTTTAGGGTATTGGAATGTCTGGCGAGTCTGCGCGTTTCATCTTCCGAAGGCCATTGATTTTCAAAAAAGGGCGGGTTGCAAACGATGCTGTGGTATGGTTGATTGGGGGAATGGGTGAGGATATCGGACAGTTCAAATTGAATGCGATCTGCGAATGGGTTTACCGAGCGGTTTTCGAGGGCTTGGGCGATGGAATCTTGATGAATATCGATGCCGGTGAAGGTGGCTGCAGGGTGTTTTTGTGCGAGCATAAAGCATAGCAGTCCAGTACCAGTTCCAATGTCGAGGACGCGGTGTTCATGGTTTTCGGTTGAAGTCAGATCAACCATTGCGCCAAATAGGCAGGCATCGGAGGTAACGGGCAGTGCTACCTGATTGTGGGCAATGGTGAATTGCTTCATCTCAAACGGTTTGCGCACTTTGCATTTCATGGAGTGGGGAAAATTTCAGCGATGTTTACGTTTGCTGGGGCATCGAAATAGGTCCATTTTTGATGGGTAAGGGCCATCACACTGCCACAATAATTGAGTGAAAGTTGTAGGTCGTGGCTGCTGTAAACAATGATTTTGGACTCGGTTTGGGCCAATTCTTTCAAAAGTTCAAGAAAGGAGATGCGCGAAGGATAATCCAAAAAGGCCAAGGGTTCATCGAGCAGGATTACGGCACTGTCTTGGGCCAGGCAGCGGGCGAGCATCACTTTTTGTTTTACCCCATCGCTCAGTGAGCCAAAGGGCGTTTCTGTTAGGTGGGCGATGCCTGTTTTGGTTGTGGCGGATTCAACGGCGTTTTGGTCAGCTTGGCTGGGGTTGTTCCATCCCGACAAGAACCTTTGTCTGCCCGAAATCACCACATCGAACACCGATAGTTGATCAATGCTGGGTGGGGTAGCCAGCAGGATACTGGTGAGGGAGGCTCGTTTTTCTGCTGTGGTTTTGTGGATGTTGACATCGTTCACGAATACAGCGCCATGGGTTGGGCTTTGGAGTCCACACAGGGTTTTGAGCATCACTGATTTTCCGATGCCATTGGGTCCGATCAGCAGAACCAAGCTACCTGGGGATACTTGCAAATCCACATTTTCGTGGAGTGCTTGTGTCTTTTTCGGAAAGCCGGTGGATAGGTTCTGAAGGCGGAGCATGATTTACTGCTACAAAAATGCGAATTTCGGGGGGTGAATTTACAGTTAGTTGCTGCTACAGAGGAGAATATTTCCTCGATTCAGGCTTTGGCCGAGGTGATTTGGAACGATCATTATCCGGAAATCATTGGTCAGGAGCAGGTCGATTACATGTTGAATCGCTTCTATTCGCGGGGTGCGATGGTTGAGCAAATGCGTGGTGGACAGCAATTTTATCAAGTTTTTTTGGATGGGTTGGCTGTTGGATTTGCGGCGGTAGAGAAACGGGGGGAGGGGTCTTATTTTCTCAACAAGCTATACATTGGTACGGGGGTTCAGCGCGGGGGTATTGGGCGTGGTGTTTGGGGTTTGTTGTTGGATTTATTGCCAGACTTGCGGGAGATGAGGTTGCAGGTAAACCGACAAAATTACAAGGCCATTAATTTCTATTTCAGGGTGGGATTTGTGATTGAACGGGTGGCGGATTTTGACATTGGGGATGGGTATTTCATGAATGACTTTGTGATGTTGTATCAACGAAAATAGGTCTGGGATTTTCCGCGGGTTTTGTTAGGGGGATTGGGGTGAGTTGGCCTACCTTTGCGGGGTGTTAGCGCTGAACGATTTTTCCTTTGAATTTGCCGGTAAGTACTTGTATAAAAACGCTTCTTGGCACATCAAGCCCAACGAAAAAATTGGCTTGGTGGGGTTAAACGGAACGGGAAAATCTACATTGCTGCGATTGATTTCTGGGGACTACGAATTGCGCGAAGGCACATTGTCTAAGCCGTCTGATTTGCGCATTGGATTTTTGAATCAGGATTTGTTGAGTATGGACATTGCCGACTGTGTTCGCGATGTGGTGTTGAGTGGCAGAGACGACTTGGTGTATTTGGAAAATGAAATCAATCGATTGATTGAAAAAATCGAGGTGGAATACGATGATGTTACGATGCAGCGACTGGCGGATGCCCAGGAGCGTTTTGGGGCATTGGGCGGGTATGAATGGCATGCTGAGGGCGACAAAATTTTGGAGGGATTGGGTTTTCCCACCAGCAGTTTAACGCGTTCATTGAGGGAATTTTCGGGGGGATGGCGAATGCGGGCGATGTTGGGAAAATTGTTGCTACAAGCGCCTGATTTGTTGTTGTTGGATGAGCCTACCAACCACTTGGATTTGCCCACCATTCAGTGGTTGGAAGATTATCTATCGAACTACGAGGGTACTTACGTTATTGTGTCTCACGATCCTTATTTTTTGGATCGAACAGTAAACCGGATCGCGGAAGTATCGCATCAACAAGTATTCCATTACAAGGGCAATTACAACGAGTTTTTGGAGCAGAAAGAGGAGCGCGATGCGCTGATGATGCGCAAATATGAAAACCAGCAGGACTTCATTCGGCAACAAATGAAGTTCATTTCTCGATTCAGGGCCAAGGCCAGCAAGGCCACTGCGGTTCAGAGTCGGGTGAAGATGTTGGACAAAATTGAGAAAATTGAGGTAAGGCAGGACGAGAAACGCGATTTTGATATTCGATTCAACATCCGTGTTACCCCAGGAAAGGTCATTGCTGATTTGAAATCGGTGACCAAATCCTACGATGAATTGGAAATTTTAAAAACCTCGAATGGACAAATTTTGCGGGGCGATAAAATTGCATTGGTTGGGGCGAATGGCAAGGGAAAATCGACATTGTTGCGCATGGTTCACGGTTCTGAGCCTTGCGGGGGAGAAATCGAATTGGGATGGAATGTGGAAGCCGCCTTTTTTGCACAGCATCAGTTGGAGGCATTGAACTTAAAAAATGATTTGTTGAGTGAGTTGGCCACCGTGAGTGCTGATTATACGGACTGGGAGCTAAGAACGATATTGGGTTGTTTTTTGTTTACCGGGGATGAGGTTTTCAAGAAGGTAAAGGTTTTGAGTGGGGGAGAAAAATCGCGGTTGGCTTTGGCGAAGACGTTGATTACGCAGTCGAACTTCTTGTTGTTGGACGAACCCACGAACCACTTGGACATGTTCAGTACATCTGTGTTGGCTGAATCCTTGATTGATTACGCGGGGAGTTGCTTGTTTGTATCGCATGATCGCACGTTCATTAGTAAGGTGGCCAATAAAATTTGGTGGATTGAAGACGGCATTTTGCACGAATACCCAGGTACTTACGAGGAATACAACGAGTGGATGAGTACCCGGAAAGTGGAGGATACGAAGTTGGCGAAATTGGATGATGGCAAGAAAAAAAACCCGGTAAATCCTGAACCCAAGGTGGTGACGAGCGCGGAGACGCCGAAATCGTACAGCAAGAACGAAATCAAAAAAGTGGAGGACGCTATGAATGCAAAGGAAGCGGAGATGCTGTCGTTGGCGGAGGAAAAAACGGCCTTGGAAATTCAGCTGCATGCCCCGGAGGTAGCGAGTGATTTTAACCAAGTAGCCAGAATTACTGAGCAATACGAATCTGTGAATGCGGCCCATGCTTTGGCGAAGGAAGCGTATGAGCAGCTTTTCGAAGAGTGGATGCTCATGCAAGAATCTTGATATTGGCCTCTAATTTGCTAAGTTTGTTTCAATGAGTAAAAAACACTGCTTTTTGGGATTGTTCATGTTGTTGGGGTTCCTGCCTGCAAAGGCGACTTCTGATAGCACATTGAGGTATGCCAATGTCATCTATGAATCGGACATTCGAGCGGTGCGATTGTATCAGAAAAGCAGTGGTTTTCCTTTTCCCATTCTTACTTTGGGGGTTGGCGAATCGTTGGTTTTGGAGTTTGATCAAATTCGCAGTGAGCGCGATTTTTATCAATACACGCTGATTCATTGCGATGCCCACTGGAATCCTTCTGCTTTATCGCGCACACAGACCTTGGATGGTATGGGGTACGACAATATAGAAAATGCCAATTTTAGCAACGGAACGTTGATGCAGTATACGCATTACGCGATTGAGGTTCCGGGGGAGCAAACCAAGCCAAAATTGTCGGGTAACTATTTGTTGGTGGTGTACCGGAATTTCAATGAGGCGGATATCGTGTTATCGCGACGCATGATGATACTTCAGAGTCAAGGCGCAGTAAATATTCAATTATCGCAGAGCAAACAGGTGGAGTTACGCAGTACCCATCAGCAGGTGAATTTTTCTTTCATTAAAAATGATGCTTATTTCATGCCCAATGCGATGCAGGATGTGAAGGCAGTGATTTTGCGCAATGGGGAGTGGATGTTTGGCATCGATGATTTGAAGCCGATGTTCATCGTAGGCAATGAGTTGCAGTATAACCATCAGTTGGGAAATCAAATGGATGGGATGAATCAATACCGGTTTTTTGATATTCGGAGTTTTCGCAGTTCTACGGCCGGTGTAAAGCAGCGGTTGAATATCGCCAACCAGAAACACGTGATTTTGGTGAATGAAAAGTCGCGCCGTTTTGAGCGCTATTACAATTGGGCGGATTACAATGGTCGGGTTTTTTACGACAACAAGGACTTGCCCATGCCATCGGGAATGGCTTTTGAGAGTGATTATTGTTTTGTGCATTTTTCTGTTCAGGCGGAGTCTGAGCTGAAGGAGCCGGTGTATGTTTATGGGGAGTTGAGCGATTGGCGCATGTTGGAATCGCATCGAATGTATTACAATCCAGATTCACGGGCCTATGAGGCGGTGATACCCCTGAAGCAGGGCTATTACAACTATGTTATTGGTGTAAGAAACCCCGAGACCAATTTGTTGGATTTTGCACCGTTTGAAGGACAGCACAGCGAGACGGAGAACAACTACATGGTTTTGATTTACCACAAGAATCCAGCGATGGGGTTTGATGAATTGGTGGGTTATGGCTTGAAAAACACCACTTCGCTGAAGTGAGGATTTAATGTCCGCTTGTCGCTTTTAACACCTTCGGACGGATCAGTGCTTTCCAAGCTTTTTGGTTTGGAATTCGGTAGAGGAAAAGTCCATGATAGGTATGTCCACCCCTATCCATTTTGAGTTTCTGTTGCCAAGGGGATTGCGGGATTTTCAGGGAATCGAGGGGGGTTAAAAAGGGCAATTGGTTGGGGGTTACGCGTGACAGGAAATATCTGGGGATGCTGGGATTGAATGCAAAATGTTGGGGATAGAATTCGAAGCCGAATCGCCAGTTTTTGGGGTTGGGTGATTGGGCGAGCCAGTAATTGGCGATGGGTTCGCCAAGTATGTCACCTGCGGGGACGTTGTTGAGGTTTTTATTGAGGAATTCAATGGCGGTATCTGGATTTCTTTGTTTGCGTTGAAATAGGGCTGCGGAATGTCTGATGGCGTAGGGGAAAATCAAGACGAACACAAAGCAAAGGGTTGCTGCCCTGCGGATTGTTTGGTTTTGGGTCCAAGTTTGTTTGCGAAGCCAACTGGAAATTTTCTGAGTCTTCCAGGGAAATCCCAGGCATACGATGGCATCGGCAAGGGTTAAGATTCCCAAGAAATGTTGAACAGGGTAATATCGGTGTTGCGGTGTGATGGCCAGCATCATGGGCAGCGATAGCGACAGGTACAGTAGGGGTATCCAGGCTTTTATCAGGGCTGTTTGGGTGGTTTGAAAGGAACTTCGGTAAAAGTATAGCAGTTGAATGGCCCCCAAAAAATACAGCAAATGAAGGAAGGGGGTGTAGGGTTGTTCTAGGGAATATGGGTAGAATCGGCCCCAGAAAAATGCGTATAAATTGTCAATCACGGAGTGGCTGCTGTGATCTGCCGCTTGCATGAATAGTTGAGTTTTGAGTTGATGCAGATCCGGCCGCACAGTGATCAAAAATAGGAACCAGGGCAAAGCAAAGAGGATCAGTAGTGGCAAGGTGGTATGAAGTAGTTTCTTTTTGGGTGAGGCCATAAAACAAAGAAAAAGTACAGTTGCCACCAATGGCCAGGTGTAGAGGTGGGCGAGTGCTAGGCCGCTGAGTATTGCGCCGATGAGGCTGGCGTTTAATGGGGATGGTTTTTTAAAAAATTGGGATAGCAAAGGCATTAGGCATGCAAGCAGCAGTAGAATGGGGGTTTCTACGCGCAAGCTGCGGGCAATTTCACCGGTGGATTTATCGAACAGAAACAACGCTGTGAGGATGAATGCCCAAAAAATCGATTTTTCTTGGTTTTTGAGTAGGGAAAGCAAGCATCGATACAACAAAAAGGCGGTTAGAAGGTGAGCCACTAAGAATGGCAATCGAGTGATCCAGATGGATTTGTCGAAGAATAGCCACAGGCAATGCCAGGCTTCAATGAGCGGGGGATAGCTAAGGAATTTGGTTTCTGCTCCCGGGTTTGGCCACAGGGGCGAGCAGAAGATGCCGGTGTTGTGCCATACCAAAGCGGGGTCTAGGTTTTGAACTTCATCGTTCCAAGCGATAGGGAGTCGGTCCAAGTTGAGAAGTCCCAGCACGGCCATGATTCCCAGCAGCCAGAAGATGGCATTGGAGGCAATGGATGGTGAGTTTTTGGTGTTGCCGGGATAACTCACGGATTGATTTTGTTGGGGTTGGGTGTTATTCGAAACGAATCAAGACGAAGTTTTTGTCTACGGCCTGACCTTTTGAAACGTGGATGGATGCGATGGTGCCGGCGGTGGGTGATTTGATGGCATTTTCCATTTTCATGGCTTCCAGCACGAGAATTTTTTCTCCCATTTCTACGGTTTGTCCGACCGAAACCAACACATCCAGCACCAATCCTGGCATGGGGGCTTTGACCTCGGCAATTTTGGGAACCAAGGCGTTTTCAAGTCCCATCGATTTAAGCAATTCATCCATGGGTTCGGTGATTTTGGCCGTATATTTTTGGTTGTTGTATAGGAGGGTCACCGTTTTAGCGCTGCGATCTACACCGATGCAACGCACTTGGATGGTTTGATTGGTGGTTTGTAACAGGATGGTTTGATTGCCTTGGGGAAACAGGGTGAGGGGCGGGTGGTTTTTGATGGCCCATTCACTGTTTTCTTTGGTGAATTCAATGGTATGATTTTGAATTTGTACCTTCATGTTTATACGTTTCGATCGATCACAAAATTGACCAGGTGTTGCAGGGTTTGTTTGTGTTCTTTGTTGGCGGGGATGGATTCCAGAATTTCAAAGGCACGGTCGCGGAATTCGTTCATTTTGATGCGCGCGTAGGAAATGCCGCCGTGCACAGTGATGAACTCGACTACCTCAGCAATTTTCTGTTTTTCATTCATATCGCTGCGCATCAATTTTTTGATTTTCTTGACATCGCTTGGCGATGCTTTGGAGAAGGCATATATGATGGGCAGGGTGAGTTTTTTCTCTTTGATGTCAAGACCGGCAGGTTTCCCCGATTTGTTGTCACCAAAATCGAATAGATCGTCGCGAATTTGGAACGCAAGTCCGATGGTTTCACCGAACTGTCGCATTTTCTTTTGGATTTCTGTGTCTTGTGTGGTGGAGGCGGCACCGATTTCGCAGCAGGAGGCAATGAGGGAAGCGGTTTTCTGTTTGATGATTTGAAAATACACTTCTTCGGTGGCGTTCATGAAACGGGCTCTTTCGAGCTGCAACAACTCGCCTTCACTCATGTCGCGCACGGCATTTGAAACGATTTCAAGCATGTCGAAATCGCGGTGTTCCACGGCGAGTAAAAGGCCTCGAGATAAGAGGTAATCGCCCACCAAAACGGCAATTTTGTTTTTCCAGAGGGCGTTAATGGAAAAGAAACCTCGGCGTTGGAAGCTGTCGTCGACCACGTCATCGTGCACCAGTGTGGCCGTGTGGAGGAGTTCAACCAAGGAGGCCCCTCGATAGGTTCTGATGTTAACATCTCCAAACAATTTGGCGGCATACATCACAAAGAGGGGTCGAATTTGTTTCCCTTTTCGTTTCACGATGTAGGTCATGATGGTATCGAGCAGGGGCACACGCGTTTTCATGTTCTGTTTGAACATGACTTCAAAGGCGGTGAGTTCCTTTTCTATGGGTTTTTTGATGGCGTCTAGGGATAGACTCATGACTTGATGCGAAGGTAATATTTTAATTGGGTGTATTAAAAATTTGGTGGTAATTTGCTGATATGATACAACGATTGGCTTGGGCTATGGCGATTTTAACATTGGGCGGGTGTGGTATGTTGGGTCGCGGTAAAAAGGACATGAACAATAAGCAGGAAATACATTCACAAGGTAGAGGGATTGTGGTAGACATTGTTGACAATGTAAACAGTGAGTTATGGCGGTTACATCCCGCTTTGCATTATTTGAAAAGCGAGGTAGGCGGTATGGCGGTGGCTCAGGGTTTATACCAAGGCGGTGATAGCGCGTTAAGGGCGGATGCAGCGGCGTTTTGGCAGGAGATTGAGGGCGAATACATGAGTTATGAGCCCAATGCTGCTGTAATCAAGGGATTGGATTCGGTTTTGCGCACAAGGGCCGAGGCCATGGCGGGTAGACCTTCACGAATTGATGTGTTGATGATTGGCGGGAATTGGTGTTCGGATACGCGGATGGGTTTGCCGCGGTTGTGTAAGGCATTGGATGTGTTGATGGCGAGCACCGAGGGCAATGTGGTGAGGAACCGCGAGGAGTTGGAATATGCTGGGGTATTGATTCGATTGGACTACCGTAGGGTGAACCGAGATAAAAAGCTCATTGACGGGGTATTGGCAGGAGATATTTTCTTTGGTCAGAAATCTATAACAATAGGGCGTGTACCCGAGGTTTGTGTGGCGCATAAATGGCCGGTTGCGGGTGTGGTGGGAGGCAATCCTTCGGTGGATTTTGCTACGGAGTCGCGTTATGCGGGCAGCATTGTTGAGACGCCCCAGGTGAGTTGGGAGGCCGATTTTTTGGCGTTATTGGCTAAGCCGTAATCCTATTCCCTTTTTGGGGCAGAGCGGAGGGTGTATGGATCCGCAAGTGGGTGTATTTTTCGATTTCTATTGGAAAATCAGGGGAACTTGGTCTTTGCTGATGGGCTGCGCTTGCCAAAGGCTGCAAAAATGGTTGATGGTTGGGGTGGTGTATTGGCGGAATTTTTTGGCTTTAGCGATGAGGGTGGCACTCAGGGCGATAAAGGTAAACAGGAGCAACCAAGCGGCCAGGGTTTGGGGATAGAATGCTTTATACAGTACGAGGTGGTTGGCCATGAAAGAGAAACAGGCAACGATTAATAGGGCGAATAGGAGGAAGATGCGGCGGTGTTGCCAGGCACCGAATTGTAATAGGATATAAATTTCGTTGTCTGAACCGCGAATCTCGCCAGTAATGAAATTGACCAATGGTTTGTTTTGGGTAATTGTTTCAAGGGTAAAATCTTGGTCTGAAACCTCCCCAAAAAAAGAAATTTGTTGATCGTCTGACTTTTTAAAATCGGCATCTGATAGAAAGGTTTCTTTGATCAAATTTTGGGAAACTTGTTGTCTATTGAGCGATGTTTTAAGAAATTGGGTTTTGAAGGGATAGAGTGTCATGGTGTGATGGGCCCTGAAGTTGGGGCTTTTTCAGTGCAAAGAAACATCATTTTACAAGGAAGCGGGTGGGTTGGCGATTTTGGTGAACATATTTTGTTTTGTTTCACGAATGTCCAAAAAAATCGAAAATGTAATCAACATATAATCAATCAAATACGCGAAAACCCTTGCTGTTGTTGGGCTCGCGTTTTTTCAACATGGTAAACCCCAATTTTTCAAGGGTTTTGGCGATTTATGTGGAAAACATGATTAGATAGGATGGTAGTTGGAAAATAGTTTTGCTAATCACAAAATACTTTTTTATTGTAAAAAACTACCAAGCCCAATAAAATAGCCATGAGCCAGCAGACAGTAAACACAAAGGGACTGAATTTCTCCCGCATGAACACCGCCGATGGTGTATCTCCTTACGATCAATTCAACTACGATTACCGCACTTCGGTGATTAAAAAACCGGATGGCAGCATCGTGTTTGAAATGAAGAACGTAGAAGTTCCTGAAGGATGGAGTCAGGTGGCTACAGATATTTTGGCTCAGAAGTATTTCCGCAAGGCGGGTGTACCTCAGGCTGATGGCAGTTTGGGCAGTGAGACTACCGTTAAACAGGTGGCCCATCGCTTGGCCGACTGTTGGAAGACATGGGGTGAAAAACATGGGTATTTTGAATCGGCTGCAGATGCTCAAGTTTTTTATGATGAATTGGTGTATTCGTTGTTGAATCAGGAATCGGCGCCTAATTCACCACAATGGTTTAATACGGGTTTGCACAACAGCTATGCCATTACCGGCAAGCCACAGGGACACTACTATGTAGATCCTGATACAGAAAAATTGATGAAGAGCACCTCTGCTTATGAGCGTCCTCAGCCCCATGCTTGTTTCATTTTGTCGGTGGACGACGATTTGGTAAACGAGGGTGGTATCATGGATTTGTGGGTGCGTGAGGCACGTATTTTCAAATACGGATCAGGGGTTGGAACCAACTTTAGCAAAATCCGTGGTGCGGGTGAGAAGTTGAGTGGTGGAGGAACCAGCTCGGGTTTGATGAGTTTCTTGCGCATTGGCGACCGTTCAGCGGGTGCGATTAAGAGTGGTGGAACTACCCGTCGCGCAGCCAAAATGGTTTGTTTGGATTTGGATCACCCCGATGCGATGGAATTCATTCAGTGGAAGAGCACTGAGGAGCGCAAGGTAGCGGCCTTGATTGCGGCTGGATATTCTAACGATTACGAGGGTGAGGCATACAATACGGTAAGCGGACAAAACAGCAACAACTCTGTGCGTATCCCCAACAAATTCTTCCACAAATTGGAAAAAGGCGAGGATTGGGAATTCGTTGCTCGTTCTAACGGCGAGGTAATGAACACCAAGCCAGCCCAAGAAGTTTGGGATGCCATTGGCGATGCGGCATGGGCTTGTGCTGACCCAGGGGTACAGTACGACGATACCATCAACGAGTGGCACACTTGTCCAGAGGGCGGAAGAATCAACGCTTCAAACCCTTGTTCGGAATACATGTTCTTAGACAATACGGCTTGTAACCTGGCTTCATTGAACTTGCGTAAGTTCTTCGACGAAGGAACCAAGACGTTTGACATGGAGAAGTTCGAGTACAGCGCACGTTTGTGGACCACTGTACTAGAAATCTCTGTTTTGATGGCACAATTCCCATCGAAAGAGGTGGCTCAGTTGAGCTATGACTATCGCACATTGGGCTTGGGTTATGCCAACTTGGGATCTGTATTGATGAGTGCGGGTATTCCTTACGATTCTGCAGAGGCCACAGCCATTTGCGGAGCGGTTACTGCGATTTTGACGGGTACTGCTTACGCAACATCTGCAGAGATGGCCGCGGTAAAAGGTCCATTCCGCATGTACGAAAAGAATAAGAAGCACATGTTGCGCGTAATCCGCAACCACAGATACGCAGCTTATAACACGCCGTTGGCTTTTGAAGGATTGGGTATCAAGCCCGTTTGTTTGGACGAAAAGCATTGCCCTGACTACTTGTTGAAGTCGGCCTGCAACGCTTGGGACAAAGCGGTTCAGTGGGGAGAGAGGTATGGTTTCCGCAACGCGCAGTCAACCGTTATCGCTCCTACAGGAACCATTGGTTTGTTGATGGATTGTGATACTACGGGTATCGAGCCTGACTTTGCTTTGGTAAAATACAAGAAGTTGAGTGGTGGTGGATACTTCAAGATTGTAAACCAAACTGTGCCAGTGGCATTGAAGCATTTGGGTTACGATGCACAGCAGACACAAGACATCGTGAATTATGCAAAAGGTCACCAGACTTTCAAGGATGCACCGCACATCAACCACGAGAGTTTGACTGCGTTGGGCTTCAACGAGGCTGATTTGGCCAAGTTGGAATCTGAAGCGCCATTGGCATTCGAAATTGGGTTTGTATTCAACCAATATTCATTGGGCGAAGACACTTTGAAGCGTTTGGGTTTTGAGCCAGCGCAATACAACAATCCTCGCTTCAACATGTTGCAGGCTTTGGGCTTCAGCAGGGAGCAAATTGCAGAGTGTAACGATTTTGTTGCAGGTACCATGACGATTGAAGGCGCACCTCATTTGAAAGAAGAGCACTATGCGGTGTTTGACTGTGCCAACAAGTGTGGTAACAAAGGGGTTCGCTACATTCACGCCAACGCACACATTCGCATGATGGCAGCGGCTCAGCCGTTCATTTCTGGTGCAATTAGTAAGACCATCAATCTGCCCAATGAGGCTACGGTTGAAGAAATCAAAGAGTGCTACCATTTGAGTTGGACTTTGGGATTGAAGGCAAACGCTTTGTACCGCGACGGTTGCAAATTGAGTCAGCCTTTGAGCAACAAGTCAGAAACCGCTGAAGACAGCAAGGAAGAAACGGCTTCTGCCAAGACAGATAGTGCGGCAGCACCAAAGATGGCCAGTGTTGGTGAATTGACACCCGAAATGGTGTTGGAAGCAGCTAAGCGCATTTTGAGTGAGAGTCCTGACACCAAGTTCAAGCGTCAGTTGTCGAACATCGTTGAGAAAAAACGTTTGCCAAACCGCAGAAATGGATTTACCCAGAAGGGTCGTGTTGGCGGACAAACGATCTTCGTACGCACGGGTGAATACGATGACGGAACATTGGGAGAGATTTTCATTGATATGCACAAGGAGGGCGCTAGCTTCCGCAGTTTGATGAACTGTTTCTCTATTGCGGTATCGGTTGGTTTGCAGTACGGTGTGCCTTTGGAGGAGTTCGTTGACAAGTTTGCGTTCACTCGTTTTGAGCCAAGCGGTATGGTTGAGGGGCATCCAAATGTGAAGAATGCGACGTCTATTGTTGACTATATCTTCAGATTGTTGGGCTTTGAATATTTGCGCAGGGAGGATTTGGTACAGGTAAAACCCAGTGATTTGCGTGCACCTGAGGCGGTTGAGGCCCCTGTAGTGAGCGAATTTCGTCCGGCTTTCAACCCTGAGCCAGCACCTGCGGTTGCAGCAGTGCCTGCGGCTTTGAGCGGTGAGCCATTGCCAAGCAAGTTTGACATGCAGGACCACATGCGTGAGATCCAGAGCGATGCACCGGCGTGTAACGTTTGCGGACACATCACGGTTCGCAGTGGTACATGTTACAAGTGCTTGAACTGTGGAAACAGTTTGGGTTGTAGCTAAGAAAAACACGAACACTGCGGGATGAAGATAGTTCTGCAGGGTGAAATTTAGGGGTCCCCCCGGCGGCGCAGCCGCCGGGGGGATTTTCGTTTAAAATTTTCCCAATCCCCCACCCCAAAACAAATTAACTTTGCAATCATTACTATGGCATTTGAAAAAGTAAAACGCAGCGACAATTACAGTGAGTGGTATAACAACCTGGTCAAAAATGCAGACCTGGCCGAACACAGTGCCGTTAAAGGTTGTATGGTCATCAAACCCTATGGCTATGCCATCTGGGAAAAGATGCAAAGACAGCTCGATGACATGTTCAAAGAAACAGGTCACGTGAATGCGTATTTTCCGCTGTTTGTACCGAAAAGCCTTTTCGAAAAAGAAGAAAAAAATGCCGAAGGATTCGCCAAGGAATGTGCAGTGGTTACCCACTATCGCCTGAAAGCCAATCCCGATAAGCCCGGACAGTTGATGGCCGATCCCGACTCAAAATTGGAGGAAGAACTCGTTGTACGTCCAACCTCAGAAGCCATCATTTGGAACACCTATAAAAATTGGATTCAGAGCTATCGCGACCTACCCATCCTGATCAATCAATGGGCCAATGTGGTCCGTTGGGAAATGCGCACGCGTTTATTCTTGCGCACTGCTGAGTTTTTGTGGCAAGAGGGACATACAGCGCATGCCAGCAAGGAAGAGGCGTTGGTAGAAACCAAGAAAATGTTGGATGTGTATGCTGAATTCGCGGAGAATTTCATGGCTGTGCCAGTAATTAAAGGGGTTAAAACCGAAAACGAACGTTTTGCGGGCGCGGATGATACCTATTGCATCGAAGGGATGATGCAGGATGGAAAAGCGCTTCAGATGGGTACCAGTCACTTTTTGGGACAGAATTTCGCCAAGGCATTTGATGTGAAATTTCAGAGTAAAGAGGGCAAGTTGGAGCATGTGTGGGCCACCAGTTGGGGGGTATCTACCCGATTGATGGGTGCATTGATCATGGCGCACAGCGATGATGAAGGGTTGGTATTGCCACCGAAATTGGCACCCATTCATGTGGTGATTGTGCCTGTATATCGCAGCGATGAGGATTTGGAAAAAATCAAAGAGGCCATGAAGCCTTTGTCGGCCCAATTGAAGCAAGCCGGATTAACGGTAAAATTCGACGACCGCGATACCTACAAGCCCGGTTTCAAATTCGCCGAGTGGGAATTGAAGGGGGTGCCTGTACGTTTGGCGGTTGGGATGCGCGATTTAGAATCACAAAGTGTGGAAGTGTCGCGCAGGGATACCAAAGAGAAATTTGTGGTGCCCATGAGTGATTTGCAGGCGAGAATTTTGACCTTGATGGATGAAATTCAAACGAATTTGTTTGATCGGGCGGCCCAATATCGTGCTGAAAAGATGCATGTTGTGAACACTTGGGATGAGTTTTTGGTAGCAATCAATGAGAAAGAGGGTTTTGCCTTTGCCCATTGGGATGGCAGCGGTGAAACAGAGGAGAAAATCAAGGAATTGACCAAGGCCACCATACGTTGTATACCGATGGACCAAGCGTCTGAGACAGGGGTATGTATCTTAACGGGAAAGCCGAGTCAAGGTCGGGTAGTTTTCGCCAAAGCGTATTAATTTTTCTCTCTCGCGGAGAGGATGGCTTGGGTGAATATCGCCCCAAGAATGATGCAAGCGCCTAGGTAGAAGTATAGGTTAAGGTCTTTATTTTCTTTGAAGATAAGGGCGCCCAAAACGATGCCATAGATGGGCTCGAGGTTTACAGTAAGGTTTGCGGTGAAGGCTGAAAGTTGCTTGAGGGCGTATGTGCCAAGATAAAAGGTAAGGTTGGTGCAGAGCATGGCGAGGAGGCCAATCCAAACAAAATCCCACGGACCGCTTTGCAGGTTTTCAAGGGTGAGAACTGATGGGTTGATGCTGGGGAGCGGGTGGTAATCTGCAGTTGGTAATAGGGCGATGATGAGGCTAAGGAAGACAGCACCCGAGATCATTTCGATGGTAGAAATGGCCAAAGTGGGTGCAGAATGGATGTATTTTTTATTGAGTGTTGTAAAGGTGGCAGCCAGGGCTGCGCTGAGAATGCCGGTGATTATGGCCCAGCCATAAGAAATGTTGTTGTCGATGGTGGGTTGCGGCGGCAGGGAGAAATAGATGAACCCAATACCGAGCATGACGATGAGTCCCATGAGGATATCTCTTTGGGAAAAGGGTTTTCTGAGGATGGTGGGTTCAATGATGGCTGCGAAAAACGAGGCGGACCCCAGGCAGGCAAGTGTGATAGAAACAGAGTTACCGAGTTTGATGGATCCGTAGAAGGTTATCCAGTGTGCGCAAACGATTAAACCGATTCCGGCGAAGGAGAGGATGGTTTTTGGGGTAAGTGATTTGAGTTGTTTCCAAACGCTGGGCAGCAGCAAATAGATAGCGGCAGTAATCGACATACGATGCCATACCAGGGAGAGGGATCCGTAGGAAATGAACTTGCCGAGGATCGCGGTGAAACCCCACAGCAAGACGGCGCTGTGCAGCGCGATAAAGGCTTTGGTTCGGGGGGTGGTGGAATTTTGCATACCCTTTTAAAAAATCAAGGCCGCTGATTAAAGCGGCCAGGATGTTGGTATATAAAAGCGCGTAACAGTTGGCGTTATCGAAATAACCGATAACACTACAAATATATCAAATTGGCTTTAGATTGCAAAAAAATCTAGTTGAATTTTCCCTTGTAGCGATCTTTGATTTCGTTCACAATGGTTTTCAATTCTTGCTCTTTGTCTTTGTTCATTACAAGGAGTACTTCATCCGATTCAACGATGATGATGTTGTCGATGCCATTGACTACGATGAGCTTTAGGGTATTGTTAAATACCAAGCTTTCTGTGGTGTTGTAGACATGCACATTTTTGCCCACGATGGCATTGTTTTTATCGTTGCGGTCAGAAACATCCCACAAGCTTTTCCAGGTGCCAAGGTCGTTCCAGCCAAAATTGGCGGGCATGACATAGACTTCGCTTTCTTTTTCTAACACGCCATAGTCTATGCTGATACTTGGGGTGAGCGAATAGGCTTGTTCCAATTGTTCTTTATAGCGGTTGCCCAGGGTATCTACATCGGCGAAAATCTGGTGGATTTCGGGGATGTGTTTTTCGATACTGTTGTTGATGGCTTTCATGCTCCAAACGAAGATGCCTGCATTCCAAAGGAATTCGCCACTTTCAAGGAAGCTTTTGGCGATGTCTTCGTTGGGTTTTTCGGTGAATGTTTTTACGCGGTGCAGTCCACTGCCATCGAGTTCTGGGTTAAATTGGATGTAACCGTATCCGGTATCGGGGCGGGTGGGTTTGATGCCTAATGTTACCAGTGCTTCGTGTTGACCGGCAAAGTTCATGGCGTGTTGCGCGGTTTCGATGAAGGCCATTTCATTGCTAATTAGGTGGTCACTTGGGGCCACTAGACAAACGGCATCTGGATTTTTTTGGGTTATGTGTCTGTTCGCCAAGGCAATACAAGGCGCAGTATTTTTGGCCAAGGGCTCATGCAAAATCTGAGAGATATGCATGTCTGGGATATGTGATTGCACCAAGGGAACGTAATCTGTATTGGTAACCACATAGATATTTTCTTTGGGCACCATGTGGCAGAAGCGGTTGTAGGTTTGCTTGATGAGTGATTCACCGGTACCCATGATATCGATGAATTGTTTTGGGAAACTCTTTTTGCTTACGGGCCAGAATCGACTGCCGATCCCGCCTGCCATAATCAAAACATAATGGTTCTTGTTCAGGCTCATAAAATACCTTCTCTGTAAAGGTCGTGCAAATGTACAACGCCAAAGTAAATACTCTGTTGCGTTACAAGCATTTGGGTGATTTTCTTCTCTTGCATGAGGGCTGCCACCTCTGTAGCCATGGCATTGGCGTCAACGGTGATGGGGGATTTCCCCATGATTTGTTCTGCGGTAAGGTGGCTGAAGGACTCGTTATTTTCCAACATTCGTCGAATATCGCCATCGGTTACGATGCCAAGAATCTGATTTTTTTCGTCTACAACGGCTGTGGCACCCAATCGATTCTGTGAGATGGTGAGGATAACCTCTTTCCAAGGGGTATTGGGCGATACGAATGGTTTGGCGTTTTGCTGAGCGATGCTGCCACATTGGAGGTATAACTTTTTTCCAAGGGCGCCGCCAGGGTGGTATTTGGAAAAGTCTTGACTGTTAAACCCTCGCATTTGAATGAGGGCAATGGCTAGGGCGTCGCCCATGAGCAATTGGGCGGTGGTGCTGGTTGTTGGGGCGAGGTCATTGGGACAAGCTTCTTGATCAATGGTGGTATTGAGTATGAAATCGGCTTGTTGCGCAAGTTGGCTTTGTAGGTTGCCTACGATGGCCACCAAGGTGTTGTTGTTGCGTTTGAGCAGGGGGGCAAGCGCTTGAATTTCGGGGGTATTACCACTTTTCGAAATGGCAAAGATGACATCATGGCTTTGTATCATGCCCAAATCGCCGTGGATGGCATCTGCTGCATGCATAAACAGGGCGGGCTGACCGGTGCTGTTCAGGGTTGCAACAATTTTTTGGGCGATGATGGCGCTTTTTCCGATGCCGGTGAAAATGGCCCGACCTTTTTGTTGGAGGAGCAGTTCAACCACGGAGGCAAACTGATCGTTGATATAAGCCGTGAGATTTTGCAGCGATTGAAGTTCGCGACGAATGGCTTCTTGACCGTAGGATTGGATCAGTGTTGCGGTGTTTTCGGGTGAAGACATGTGATTTTATTGCAAATTAACCGAAAATTATCTGTGTGGTTATAAAAATCACAATTCTGGGTGTGTGGTAGCAAATTTCTTTGTAACTTCACACAATGGTTCAGTCGCTCACTCAATCATTTATTCCCAAGGTAAATTAATTTATGCAAGCTGCGGCGGTTGCTCCAAGCATGGAGCCAAAGAAGGTATTGAAGGAGTTCTTCGGGTTTGATGGTTTTAAAGGAAACCAAGAGGCCGTGGTTAACAGCATATTGGCTGGCGAAGATTGTTTTGTGATTATGCCTACGGGGGCAGGTAAATCGATGTGTTATCAATTGCCTGCGGTAATGATGGAGGGTACGGCCATTGTTATATCGCCGTTGATTGCGCTCATGAAAAACCAGGTAGATAACATCCGTGGTTTCGCGCAAAAGAGTTCATTGGCTCACTTCCTAAACAGTTCACTGACCAAATCGGAATTGAATCAGGTGGTGGAAGACATGCTCAGCGGTGAGACAAAGTTGTTGTATGTGGCGCCTGAGACTTTGAAGAAGGATGAAACCATCGACCTATTGAAGCAAGTAAAGATATCTTTTGTAGCGGTTGATGAGGCGCATTGTATATCGGAGTGGGGGCATGATTTCCGTCCGGAGTATCGCCGCATCAAGCAAATGGTTAAGTCCATAGATGATGTCCCTGTGATGGCATTAACAGCCACTGCAACACCCAAGGTACAACAAGATGTACAGAAGAACCTTGGTATGATGTCGTCCAACCTGTTCAAGAGCTCATTCAACAGAGTCAATTTGTTTTATCAGGTTCGTCCCAAAGGCCGGAAAGACATCGTACACAAAGAGATTATATCGTTCATCAAGGCCAGACCAAACAAGAGCGGCATCGTTTATTGTTTATCGCGCAAGAAGGTGGAAGAGATTTCGGAGATGTTGAACATGAACGGGATCAAGGCATTGCCTTATCACGCGGGATTGGACTCTAAGGTGAGGGGGCAGCATCAGGACGCGTTTCTGATGGAAGATTGCAATGTCATTGTGGCGACGATTGCGTTTGGGATGGGTATTGATAAACCGGATGTTCGGTTTGTGATCCATTATGATGTTCCCAAGAGTTTAGAGGGATATTACCAAGAAACAGGCCGGGGGGGCAGAGATGGTTTGCAGGGGGATTGTTTGTTGTTCTACAATCCGTCTGACATAGAGAAGTTGGAGAAGTTCATGAAGGACAAACCGGTGGCCGAGCAGGAAATCGGGAGTTTATTGATAGCGGAAACGGCGGCATTTGCTGAGAGCAGTCATTGCCGGCGCAAGTTGTTGTTGCATTATTTCGGGGAATCCTTTGAGGAATCGAACTGCAATAAAATGTGTGATAACTGCGCCAATCCCAAACCCAAGCAGGAGGTTACCCAAGAATTGGTGTCGATGTTGAAGGCCATTGCCACCTTAAAGAGTGAGTTGGGCATGAATCATTTGGTCAATTATTTTGTAGGCAAGCGAATCGATAGCATTCGTGACTACGGCCATGATTTGTTGTCGACGTTTGGTTTTGGCAAGGACAGAGACAAGTTGTATTGGAAATCATTGATGCGGTTGGCTTTGGTTCATGGGTACATCCACAAGAACATCGAGAAATACGGGTTGATGAGTTTGTCTGAAGAGGGTGAGGCGTACATTCAATCGCCAATTTATCATGAGATGGCGGTGGATGTAGAATTCGAGAATGTGAGTGATGAGGATTTTGAGAATTTCAAGGCGGAAAGTGTTTGTGACGAGGAGTTGTTCAATCATTTGAAGGATTTGCGAAGAAAAGTGGCGAAGGACATGTCGCTCCCACCCTACGTTATTTTTCAGGATCCGAGTTTGGAGGACATGGCCACGAAGTATCCCATGAACATTGAGGAATTGGGAAACATCAATGGCGTGGGAAAAAACAAGGCCCAGAAGTTTGGGGAGCCGTTTGTGGCTTATATCTCTGCGTTTGTTAAGGAGCATCAAATCGAACGTCCGCAAGACATCGTATTGAAAGGGAGTTCTGAGCGTTCGGCAAAGCGGGTAAACATCATTTTAAACATCGACAAGAAGGTAGATTTACCAGATATTGCGAAGCAGTTGGGGATTTCGTTAGATGAGTTGTTGCATGAATTGGAGCAGATTGTGAATTCGGGAACCAAATTGAATTTGCGTTATTTCCTTGATCAATTTTTGGAAGAGGAACTTCAGGCGGAGGTTTTGGCTTATTTCAAAACAACGGATGAGGCGGATATCGATGCTGCGGTGGCGTATTTTGATGGCGATTTTAATCAGGAAGAATTGGAACTTATGCACATCCAATTCCTGAGTGATGTCGGCAATTGATGCGGGTGTCTGTGAAATTTGCGGTGCCTGTTGTTACTTTGCATTTTAACGCAACTCATTATCCTTGAGCACACAGCCATCTTTCGAAGCGATTTATAAGAAGTACAGACCGGCTTTGATGCAGTTTGCGTATTCCATCACACGGAATGTAGATGATGCGGAAGAGGTGGTGAACGACGTATTTATTGCCATTTGGGAGCGTCATCAAGATTTGTTGGGCATTGAAACGTTGAAGAGTTATTTGTTTCGTGCGGTAAAAAATCGTTGTTTGAATCAATTAAAGCGCAACCGATTGCCTTTTGATGATATGCGGGAGGAAATGCCGGTACCGAGCAAGGACCACAATGCGTTAGATCACATGTTGGCCAAAGAATCGGGGGCAAGGATTAACGATTTGATTGATAAGTTACCCACCAAGTGCAAGCAGGTGTTTTTGTTTAGTCGTGTCCACGAATTGAGTTACAAGGAAATTGCGGAATTGATGGATATTTCTCCCAAGACGGTGGAGAATCAGATTGGCTTGGCGCTCAAATTCTTGAAGGAGCACTTTTAGGCTTTCACCACGCGTTGATAGATTTCTTCATACTGAAGCAGTATGGTATCTAGTTCAAAGTTATGCGCTTGTAGAAGGGCATTTTTGCGAAAGGTTTTCAGTAAGTCGGCATCTTTGAGCAGGGTGATGGCATGATTTGCCATACTATCAACGTCGCCAACATCGGCGAGGAAGCCGGTAACTCCGTGGATGTTTACTTCGGGTATACCGCCGGCATTGGAACTTATTACTGGCATTTCGCAGGCCATGGCTTCGAGGGCGGCCAATCCAAAGCTTTCAGATTCTGAGGGGAGTACAAACAAATCACCAATGCTCAGGATTTCTTCTATGACTTCTTGTTTGCCCAGAAATGTGACCCAATCGCAGGTATTGTGTTCGCGGCATACTTTTTCGATGTGAGATCGCTCGGGTCCATCGCCGATGAGGAGCAATTTGGCGGGGATTTCCTGGATGATCTTACTGAAGATGGTTACTACGTCTTCTACGCGTTTTACTTTGCGGAAGTTGGAGGTATGAATGATGATTTTTTCCCCGTTGGGTGCAATCATTTGTTTGAAATGTTCGCGGGGTTTTTTGTTGAAACGATTGAAGTCGATGAAGTTGGGAATGACATCAATGTTGCGTTGAATTTGAAAGTGTTGAAGTGTTTCTTCTTTGAGTTTGTTGGAAACGGCGGTAACAGCATCGGATTGATTGATGCTCCAGCTCACCACGTGTTCGTAGGTTACTTCTCTTCCTACCAGGGTGATGTCTGTACCGTGAAGGGTAGTTACGACGGGGATTTCAATGCCATGTTGTGCCAGTATTTGCTTGGCAAGCAGGGCTGCTGATGCATGGGGAATGGCATAGTGCACATGGAGCACATCGAGGTGTGCTGTTTGTACGATGTCGACCATTTTCCCTGCCAATGCGGTTTCGTAGGGTGCGTATTCGAAAAGGGGGTATTTGGCGATGTTGACTTCGTGATAGAAGACATTTTCAGAGAAAAAATCGAGACGTGCGGGCTGATTGTAACTGATGAAGTGCACTGCATGGCCTTTTTTTGCCAGCGCTTTTCCCAATTCCGTTGCCAAAACACCACTACCACCAAAGGTGGGATAACAAACTATTCCTACACGCATGATAACGATAACAAAGTTCTACAAAAAATGTAGGTTTGTAAAGGAAATTTATTTGAGATCGGATGGAAGTTTTTACAGATGAGTACTTCATGGCAAAGGCTTTGGAATTGGCATTGCAGGCCTACGATGAGGGGGAAGTGCCCATTGGGGCTTTGGTGGTGCATGAGAACAAGATCATAGGCAAGGGTTACAATCAAACTGAGCGTTTGCAAGATGTTACGGCTCATGCCGAAATGTTGGCGGTAACGGCGGCATCCAATGCGGTGAATGGAAAGTATCTCGATCAGTGCACGCTGTATGTAACGATTGAACCTTGTTTGATGTGTGCGGGCGCCATTCAGTGGGCTCGATTGGGAAAGGTTGTTTGGGGGGCATCGGAGCCAAAATTCGGCTTTTCTAGGTTGGATGCCCAGTTGCTTGGAAAGACAGAAACTGTGGGTGGCATAATGGCCGATCAGTGTGGGGATGTAATGAAGCGATTTTTCAAATCGCGCCGGAAGTAATACAACGGTCTGTTTTTCTTTATGAAAGACCAAAATATTTGGTAATTTGATGAATTTGTGTAGATTGCATTTGCTAATCTATACTTTTATGATAAAAAATTACATTCCTTCGAACGTGGCGCGCATGTTATTTGCGGCTACAATGGCCCTTTTTGGGGTGTTTCACTTCTTGGGTGCCAAAGACATGGCGGGCATGGTTCCAGCCTATTTGGGATTCATCCCAGCAGAAATTTGGGTTTATTTGACGGGTTTGGGATTATTGGGAGCGGCGGCTTCTTTTATCCTTGACCAAAAGGTAAAATTGTCGGGTTACTTGCTTGCCTTGATGTTGGTTTTGTTCGCCTTGATGTTGCATGTACCTTGCTTGGGTGATGCTGCAAAAGGACAACTTGCCATGACAATGATGCTGAAGGACCTGGGATTGGCCATGTGCGCTGTTCTCATTGCCAACGCATCGGAGAATTAATCAAGGAAGTTTTTCGTAACATCCTAAATCGGGCTGCGATTTTCGGGTGATACCCAAGAGGTCATCGACCACTGGGGATCCGAAAATCGCAGCTTTTTTATAACCGGCAGACAGTGAATCGATTTGATAATTTCCTCTGTCGGTATCTACAAATCGTGGGTCTTTATTGAGTGTATTCGGTTTGGTAAGAATGCTGTTGGGATTCTGTGATTTGAGCAAATTGTTTTCCAAATCAAAGACAAATGGCGAGAGGTTGGTTTGGTCCAATTCCAGTTCTTCTTTGTTGTATCCAAAAACGATAGAATTGTTCATGACACATTGCAACGGCTCGTGTTTTAACAGTTGTCCGTTGCTATTTCTCAAGGTATTGGTTACCCCAAAATGTCCATCGGTACGCGCCGAAATGCCAGAATATTCAGCAAACGTGCAGTGGTTAAAATTGTATTTGCCGCCCAGAAGTCCGAGGAAGCTATAGGATCCCGCATCGGCGAATAGGCAGTTTGTGGCTTTGATGTGGGCGGTGATTCCAAGCAAACAAGCCTGACCGCAGTATTGGATTTTGGTATTGGATAATATCAAATTGTCTGTCCCATTCACTGGCAGTGAATCAACCCTCACTCCGATGGTGGCATTGGTGATATCGGCATATCGAATGGTGTTGTTGGTGCTACCGATGAGAAAATGAATCCCCCCCCATTGGTTGGGCAGGAACTGGGTTTCCCAAACGGGTTTATCGCCCCGGATACTTACTCGTTTATTGGTGGTTCCTTTGACATTGAGGGTTCCTCCAACATAGATGCTGCTGCGCGCACTGGCGAATACTTGAACGCCTGCGTTGATATTCATGGTACTTCCTTGGGTTAAGCCCATGTATCCCACAATCACATAGGGTTTGCCATTGTCTGTCCATGTTACATCTTGATCAAAAATGGTATCGTGATAGTAGTTTGCATCCCACCCATAGGCTGCGAGCTTGGTATTTCTCTTTTGTCCGTTTATTTCGGCGATGAGTGAATCCAGCACAATCACTGGCAATGTGTTGTTGTTGGGTTCTAATTTACATTGTACGAAAATGAATACTGAATCTTTGGCATCGATTTCAATGTCTTGAAAGGTGGTTCCCGATTCACCATCAATAGATACTCTGAATTGGGATTGGGCTCCAGAAGCCAGGGTGAAATTGGCCTTTACGGGCTGTTTTTCTGGGTTTTTTATCGAAATGATTTTGGTAACCGAAATGGGATAGGTAGATCCGGATTTCCGTGTAAAAACGGTATCGAACCAAACGGTATCCTGACTGAAGGCGAGTGTGTTTTTTTCGCTGTAGTAGGTTTCGGGTTTACAGCTAATGAACCACAGCGATATCAAACCGATGGCCAGGGCAACAATGCGGGGTAACCGTTGTTGGGGAAGTTTGGGTACTTGGGGCCTGCTGGATTTCATGCGGTTACTATTCAAAGATATCTTCGTTGTTGAGGATTCCCAAATAGCTGTGGTATCGTTCCTCGGCAATTTCACCATTTTTCAATGCAGCAAGGACAGCGCATTCTGGTTCATGGGTATGTTGGCAGTCGTTGAATTTGCATCGATTGAGGTAGGGACGCATTTCGGGGAAGTACTGACTGATTTCTTGGGGTTCGAAATCCACCACGCCAAAATCTCGAATTCCGGGGGTATCAATGATTTGGGTGCCGTTAGAAAGGGTGAACATTTCGGCAAAAGTGGTGGTGTGTTTCCCTTTTTCGTGGTGGTCTGAAATGTTGCCAACACGGGCATTGGCCTCTGGAAATATGGCATTGAGGAGGGTACTTTTACCCACACCGCTATGTCCGGCCAACAACCAGCGCTTGCCTTCTAGGAGTTCAGCCACGGGCTTTAGGGTTTGAATGTCGCGAGCCGATCCCATTAAAACAGTTACATTGGCATTTCGGTAGATGTGCTGGATATCGGCCAAAAATTCGGCGGCATTATCGCCCAGCAGGTCCATTTTATTGAAAAAAACGGCGGCGGGAACGTGGTATGCTTCGCAGGTAAGGATGAAGCGATCAATAAACCCAAGGGAGGTTCTGGGTGCAAAAAGACTGGCGATGAGGGCGGCACCATCGAGGTTGGTGGCCAAAATTTGTCGGCGAGAGCTCAGTTTATTCGAACGACGAATGAGGTAGTTGTTGCGGGGTTCAACTTTTGAGATGGAGGCGGTGTCGGGATAATTTGGATCGGCCTGCATCTCTACGCGGTCACCCACGGCTATTGGATTGCTGGTATCTAGGTCATTCAACCTCAGTTTGCCTCGGGTTCGGGCCATCCACACTTTTCCATCGTCTGTTAGCACATGGTACCAACTTCCCGTGGATTTGGTGACGGTTCCCTGCATAATTAGAAGATCGCTTCGCAGATTTTTTTTGTTTGGCTACTTTTGCCCATGGTGTAAAAGTGGAGCACAGGTGCGCCTTTGGCCATGAGGCCTTTACATTGTTCGATGGCCCATTGCACGCCGATGTCGGCGATGTGTTTGTCTTCTTTGCACTGGTCGATTTCGTTCGACAGCGCGAAGGGAATATCCATGTGGAATATTTTGGGCAGAACGTAGAGTTGCTTGCGGTTTGTGATGGGTTTAATCCCGGGAATGATAGGGACGTTAATGCCTGCGGCTCTGCATTTGTCGACAAAGTTGAAGTAGTGTTGATTGTCGAAGAACATTTGCGTTACCAGGAATTCGGCACCGGCGTCTACTTTGCGCTTGAGGTATTTCAGGTCAGATTCCATGTTGGGTGCATCGGCATGCTTTTCGGGGTAACAAGCAGCACCTGTACAGAAATTGGATTCCGATGAGTTGGTGATTTCTTCATCGAGGTAGATACCGGCATTCATGTTTTGAATTTGATGAATGAGGTCGAGGGCGTTTTTGTTGCCCCCTTTTTCCGGTTCAAAATTGGTATCGCCTTTGCGGTTATCACCACGCAACGCCAAAATGTTGTCAATCCCCAAAAAACTCAACTCAATGAGGGCATTTTCGGTGTCTTCTTTGGTGAAACCCCCACAGATTAGGTGGGGTACTGCATCAATTTTGTAATGGTTTTGAAGGGCTGCGCAGATGGCTACCGTACCAGGTCTTTTTTTGGTAGATATCCGATCGTAGGAACCATCGGCGCGCTTTTTCAGCACAAAATCCTCACGATGGTAGGTGACATCTATGAATGAAGGATTAAACTCCATCAGGGGATCGATGCTACTCAAAAGTTCTTTGATGCTGGCTCCTTTGAGTGGAGGCAATATTTCAAAAGAGAAAAGTGTGTTTTTGGCTGAGGCTATGTGCTCGGTGATTTTCATGGGTTTTTATTGAAAGGAAATTGGAATTGTGAGGGTTTCAGTGCCGCGAAGTACAACAACGCTGGTGGGTTTGTCTGCACTTAATTTGCCGAGACCTACCATGTAGTCTTCAACGCCATTGACATCAAAATCGCCAAGTTTTTGGATGATATCGCCTTTTTGCAGACCGCCTTTTTGGGCGGGTTTTCCTTCAGAAACACCATCGATTCGCATGCCTTTTCCGCTGTAGCTGTAATCGGGCATTACGCCAAGGGTAATTTTAAACTTGGTGCGACCCATTTGGGCGTCTTGGGTTTTGGTGAAGGGCAATTTGCCTTTTTTATTGTTCAGAACGATTAGTTGTTCGAGTACATTAAGGCTATTTGCCATGCCCACGTAATTGATGAGGGCTTCGTCGTCTGAGGGTTTGTGGTAATCTTCGTGTTGGCCGCTAAAAAAGTGTACCACAGGAATATTTTCTAGGTAGAAGGATGCGTGATCGCTGGGCCCCAGACCACTTTTGGTTGTGGTAATTTTCAGTTGGTTGGTGTCGGTGACGATGAGTGAAATGGCTTTCTCGAATTCAGGGGAGGTGCCTACGCCGTTCAGGGTAAGTACTTTTTTTGTGGTATCGATTCTGCCCAGCATATCGATGTTAATGACGTAGTTGATTTTACCCAATTTTTGGGTGCTGAGATTCAGAAATTCGGGTGGGTTTTGTACAAAATGTTTGGAGCCCAGAAGTCCCAACTCTTCACCGCTGAATGCCACGAACAGGTAGTTGTTTTTTTTGTATTTCTTGCCTTTGAGCGTTCTTGCCATTTCCAACATGGCGGCTACCCCTGAAGCATTGTCATCAGCGCCATTGTGAATTTCTGCGGGACCGGTATACCGACTATTTTCGTATTCGTTTATGCCTATATGGTCGTGGTGGGCACAAACCACGATGGTATTTTTCTTGTGATTGTTTCTGAAAGCATAAACGTTGTGTGCGTCTGCTGTGAACACTTTCACTTGGCTGACCATGGTAATGGGGGCTTGTGGGAATGTCCAGGTTTGGTTGCAGTAGAATACAGGGATTTCCAAAGTTTTTTCATTGCGTTTCAGGTTGCCCGATGGCGCTGTGAACTTATCGTAAGGCTTGATGAATATGATGCCAGCAGCCCCTCTTTTTGTGGCTTCTGCAATTTTTGTTGGGATGTCAGAAACTTCGGCAATGGGTGCATGTGGGTTTTCCTCCATGCCGGGGTAACCCAGACGAATGACTGCGATTTTTCCTTTGATGTCGGTGTTTCCATAATCGTCGCGTTGCAATTTTTCTGACATCAATCCATAGCCGCAATCGTACCAATCGGCTTTTACCGAAGCAGCATTGCTGCTTTGAGAGAGAGGATAGTAATCGCTAAACAGGGTGAATTTTTTCACAACAGTATCCATTCCAGGAGCACTTATCCCCAACATGCATTTGCTGGTGGCCATCCGCAGCTGTACTATTTGAAATACTTGGGTTTGAGGCACCAACTTCGCTTTAGTGAATTCTTGAGCGATGTAATTGGCACTCAGAGCTTCTTCGGGGGAGCCCGTTTGTCGGCCTTTGAGTTCGTCAGAGGCTAAATAACTGATGTCTTTTTTTAACCGGCTTGGACAATCAGTTGGTTCTGTTTGCGCGGATAAAAATTGGCTACAAACGGCGAGTAAAATCAGGAGCCCGAGGCGTTTCATTCGATGATTTCTAAAAGGGTTTTAATCAGGATGATAATGGAAAGTACTGCAAATATAACGCGGAGCCAAAGAACGGGCACGCGGGGTGCTGTTTTCTGTCCGAAAGATGAGAAAAATAATACCCCCAACATCATCGGCAACAGCAGAATGCCGAGCAGGTAACCTTGTTGCATGGGGTTGATGGAATTTACTGGACCATGAATAGCATATTGTATCAACGATGTTATGGAGAGAATGGGTACGATACTTAGCGAGAGTGAAGTGGCTTGGTGCATGGGCTTTTTCAAGATCATGCGAAAGAGGGGCACCATGATTATGCCTCCGCCGAGTCCACTGAGTGAAACCACGCAGCCCGCGATTATACCAACCATTGGGGGCAAGATTTGGGCGGTTGTATTGGTTTGGGTTTGGGGTGAATTTTCGGCCACTTGCGATTTGCCCCAAATCATGTTGCCGATACTCAGCAGTAAAAATCCCAAAAAAACGGTTTGAAATCTGGGTTTGCTGTACCAATCTCCTTGTTCGATGGCCATTGACATCAGCAGAGAACTCAAGGCACCGGGTATTCCAATCATCAAACTTTGCTTCAGATCCCATGTCCCCATTTTATGTTGCCTGAAAATGCCGGAAACGCCCGACATAAAAACCAGTGCTATGGAGTTCGCCAGGGTGTATTTTACAATTTCGTCTGATGTTAGGTTATGGCCAGACAGGTATTCATTGATGACCGGAATGAAAAGCATACCCCCTCCAACTCCCAGCAATCCTGCTAAAAACCCCCCCATGGAGCCACAAATCAAGAGCAACAGGAAGGGCCAAATGAGGGTGGTGAGGGTTTCGGTGCTCATGGAAAGTGTACTACTAGAAGTATGGTAGGAATATCGGAGAAGATGAAAGAATCGATACGGTTACTGGTTGTTAGGGTTTTAATAACTTTTGGTAGGTTGCTGTGTTGAACAACATGGCAGCGGCCTCTTTTGTTTCAGGATCGTATTCCAGCCACGTTTTAAAGAAGTCAGATTTTTTCAACTTTCTCATCATCAACTCTTTGTTGAGCACTTGAACGAGGCTGCTTTTGTGGGTGGTCAATTCAGTCTTCAGGTTGTTTTGCAATTGACTTTGATTGAGTTGAAATCCGCCGGTTTTTTTAATAAACGTGGTGTCTGAGTTGATTGAAGCCACGGCTTTTTGCCATTTGGCTTGCATGAGGGCTTGACTTTTTTGGATGGCAAAGGTGATGAATTGGGAATATTGCGCATCGGTAACGGGTGAAAACAGGGTGTCGGGCTTGGCGTTGTATTGTTCATTGGCCCAATCGAAAAGTACGAGTTCTTTTTCCAACCATTTATAAATGGATAGCCCTTGGTAGGGGTCGAGGTATTTGTCTGGATCGATACCACCCCCTTCGAATACTTTGCGACCATTTTGGGTGGTGAAGGCCCGCTTTTTCTCTTGGGATAGCGCGGTTGCTTGTCCATTCTCACCCCGCTCATGATAATTGAGTCTTTGTATACATCGACCGCTGGGCGTATAGTATTTGGCTGTGGTTAATTTCATTTGGGTTCGGTAGGGCAGGCTCACATAATTCTGAACCAAACCTTTTCCAAAGCTTGTTTGTCCCATCACCACGGCCCTATCCATGTCTTGCAGGCTGCCACTCACCACTTCCGAGGCCGAGGCCGAGTGTTCATTGATTAAAACCACCAGGGGGGTGTTGGGCAGCAGGGTTTTGTTGGGGGTAAACCAATTTTTTGGGCCGGTAACATTTTGTCCTTTCAGGGTAACCACAGATTTGTTTTCACCCACGAAGAGGCCCACAATTTTTACGGCTTCTGCGAGTAGTCCACCTCCATTGTCTCTGAGGTCGAGGATGACACCTTGCAGGGTGGTTTTCTCCATCATTTTTTTCAGTGAACTTTCAATTTCATCGCAGGCATTTTGGTCGAATTCTTCCAGTTTTACGTAGGCGATGTTGCCTTGGTAGAGGCCGCTGTATGAAACTGAGGCCATTTTGATGGCCATTCGGGTAATGGTTTTTTCGAGGGATTTCCCATTTCTGACGAGTGTTAATTGAAAACGGGTGTTGGGTGCACCTCTCAACAGTGTGAGCAGTTGATCCGTGGATTTGTCTTTGAGGTCTAGTCCATTGATGTGGGTTATTTGATCGCCCAGACGCACATCGGCGATGTCAAAGGCATATCCTTCCTCAATATGATCAACGGTGGGGTAGTGATTGCGCAGGGTAATATGGCAACCAACGCCGCCATATTGACCTTGTCGCTCCATCAGTGCTTCTTCGGCTTGGTATTCGGAGAAGAAATTGGTGTAGGGGTCCAGGGATTTGAGCAGCGCATCGATGCCTGTTTTCATGAGTTGCCCGGGTTCAATTTCGTCTACGTAGGTTGTACCCAGCTCTTTGTAGAGGGCGGTAAAAATTTCGATGTTTTTAGAATATTCAAAGAGGTTGTCGATGACTTTGTTTCCTTGGCTCAGCAGGAGCGCAGAAATACACAGCAGCAACCATTTTGGTACGCGAATCACCATGTACCAAAGATACGAATTTCCCTGTTAGCCTCCACCCACGATGGCATGCAAATCCTTGCCTGAGGGGCCTTCAAAAATTTCCAAGTTGAAGCTGGGAACGGTGGCAAGTACGTGATCGAAAATATCTGCAGCAATGGTTTCATGGTCTACCCATTGTTTGTCGAGCGTAAAGCAATAAATTTCTAGGGGTAGGCCTTTGTCTGTTGGGGGCAATTGCCTCACCATCATGGTTAGGTTTTTATTGACTTTGGTGTGTTGTTGAATGTAGAGGTTGAGGTATTTTCTAAAAATCCCAATATTGGTCAGGTTTCGACCGTTCGCTAGGATTGATTTATCGATGTTTTTTTGGGTATTGTAGTCGTTGATTTCAGATTCTTTCCGGTTGACATACTCTCGAATCAGGTCGATTTTTTTGTAATCGGCGAGCATTTCTGGGGTGCAGAATTTGATGCTAGAAATTTTGATGTTCACCGCTCTTTTCATTCTGCGACCTTCGCTTTCTTCCATTCCTCTCCAGTTTTTGAAGGAGTCATTGATGAGCACGTAGGTAGGGATGGTGGTGACGGTGTTGTCCCAGTTTTTGACTTTGATGGTGGTGAGGTTTATCTCAGATACATTGCCATCGGCGCCATATTTAGGCACTTCAATCCAATCGTCGATTCGTACGATATCGTTGCCGGATATTTGGATAGAGGCCACGAGACCAAGAATCGTATCGCGAAAAGTCAAAATGACCAGTGCAGAAAGGGCACCAAAGGCGGTGAGGAGTGTCCACAGGGGCTTGTCTGTTAAATTGCTGATAATGAACAAAATACCCACGCAGTAATTGATAATATTGAGCAATTGGGTATAAGATCCAATGGGTTTGTCTTTGAAATCTTCTGAGTTCAGCAGAAGGGTTTTGGCGGCTCTGAGAACGGCTTGAACGAAGAAAATGATGGCAACAACGATGTAGGTATCCACCAGTTTGTGGAGGGGAGAAATGAGGGAGGCGAAATCTTGAAAAACGAAGGTGAGTCCTTCTTTGGCGACCAAGGCGGGAATTACGTGGGCAAGGTGTTTGAAGACCCGCATTTCCACCAAGATATCATCGTAGGGGTTGTTGCTTCGTTTGGCGTAACGGGCAACCAGGTTAAGGATGAAGTTACGAGAGATGTAATCGATGATAGCAACGACCAAAATCAGGGCAATGGCTAGCACGATTAGGTGCAGGTAGTAGCATGATTCGGCACTGACGCCCGTTTCGCTGAGCCAGTGCATCAACCATTGTGAAAATCGCGCTTGATAACTCATGAACGCGAAGATAGTTGATGAGGTTGATTTTTTGTGGTCCCGCCGCGAATCGAACGCGGATCTAAAGTTCCGGAGACTTTCGTAGTATCCATTCTACTACGGGACCATGCAAAGAACTGAGATTATTGGGGTGCAAAGATAAGGCAAAGGGGCGGCCATTTTGGCCGCCCCTTTGAAAATATCGGACAACTAACCAACGGTGAATGTTGTGAATTCAACGAATGTTTACACAACAAGGGTTAGGGCTGGCTTAATTCTCGGCCCGAGGCATCAATCCAGAGGGTTCGTTCTCCTTTGAGGGCATACCAATAACCCGGGAACTCGGTATCGGTGATTGCGTCATAAACTATGGGTACTATGACTTCGCCAAAATTGTTTACCACTCCCCATCGGTCTTTCTGTTTTACCATGTATTGTGAGGGTTTTTGCGACAGTATAATTTCTTGATACTGCGGCTTTAAACTCCACTGCATCGAGGGCAAGCACAGCAATCCCACGGCTGATCCACCCATTCCGTTGGGTCTGGTGGCAAACCATTCGTGGTCGTTGATGCGCGACAAAGACATCAATGTATCCTTGAGTAATACTTTGCCATTGGCATGGGTGATAAACCAATAACTGCCGATGGGCTCCAACAAAAGGGTATCGGTGAGTTGCTGCAGGTCTAGGCTTTTTACTTTTCGCACCGTTTTGGTAAAGGCGTGATAAAGGATCCAATTTTTCTTTTGTCGGGCATAAACCATCCCATCACCGTAAAGTCGGAAATCGTCGATGGTTCCTTTGATGGGCAGGGTAAATTCTCCTTTGGAGTAGTAGAAGTTCCATCTTTTATTTTTCAGCAGGGCGATGGTGCTGCCGACCAGAAGCGACTTTTCATAAATTGGGGGGACTAAAATTTTTCCGAGGGTATCGATGATGCCCCATCCATTTTGTTGCACCAGGGTATAGGGTTTGCCAAAATCTACGGCTTCTGAGTATTGAGCGCTGCAGCGGATGGTATCGCGCCATAGGCAATAGCCGTCGTTGATTTTTCCCATGAACCGTCCGAATGGGAGCGTGGCCATGCTTTCATAGGCAAAGGGCGTGAGCGATGTGCCGAGGGTATCGATGAGGGCCCAACTGTCGTTGATTTTGGCCGCACATCGGTTTCTGACCCACAATTTTACAGGGGCTTCGGTGGGTTCATTTTCCCAGGTTTCAAACCCGATGGCATCGAAAATGGGTGAGGTAATTAATTTGCCAGATTCGTTGAAGAGGGCCCATTTTTTTCCCAATTGTAGGGCACCGCGTTTGGCGACTGTATCGTAGCGCAAGTTTTCAAACTTACAGGGAAGGATTTCTTTCCCGCGGTTGTTTAGGATGCCCCACCGTCCGCCTCTTTGCACGAAGGCCATCGTATTGGAAAATTGAAAAACGGTTTCGTAGTTGTTTTTGGTGAAGGGTTTGCCGTCTTTGGTGATGTAGCTATATTCAATCAATCCAAAAGTATCGGTTCGCATGACCAGTGCGCAACCGGGGATCAGGGTGGCGCCGCTCTCAACGAAATGGTTTTGGTAATGGTTGAGGGCATAGGGGTAAGCCATTTTATAATCCATTTCCATCCAGGGCTGGAGGGTGGATGAATCGGCAAAATAAAATCCTTCTTTGTAGGGCTCTTTGGCTTTGTCGTAGGCGATGGGAATGGGCTTCACCGTGAGCGAACGCAACAGAAACTGCGCCCTGAAGGTGAGGTCTGTACGCTGCAATGGTGGCGGCAATTGCGATTTGAGGAAAGCTTCATAGGCTTCCACGGTGTTGAGTTGTTGGGCGCGTTCAAAGGCCAATCCTTCCAATCGTTGCAGGATCTGATCTTTTTGGGGCGCTTTGGGGTATTGCGATAGGAAGCGACGGTAACTCTGCTCTTGGTCTTCCACGGTGGCCAGTTCAAACTCCCATTGAACCAGGGTGTCCTCGGCCCGTTGAATCATGGCTTTGGTTTGGGCGTTGGGTTTTTTGATGGACAGGAGCTGTTGACGTCGGGCCGATAAAGCCGCAATGTTCCGTGTTTGCATCAGCGAATCAAATTCGAGTTTATCGATGAAGGCCAATTGGGTTTCTATGCGTTTTTGGTAGGCTTTGAGGGCGATGGACTCGAATTTCGGCGTTTTCAGGGCCGTATCTATGCCATTTTTTTGTTTGGCGGCCCACTGTTGAAAATGGAGCGCTTCCAGCTGTTGAATTTGATCTTGGTACCCGGAGAGCCACTGTGCTTGGACTTGCAATTCTATTAGGATTCTTCGGGCTTGTATGAGTGTGATATTGCTTTCTCCGTTCCAAAATTGGGTGGTTAAATCGAACAGCAGGGTATCAGTATTGTGGTAGGTTAGCTGATATTTTTGTTGGTACTTTTCCCACTGTTTGGCTGTGATGGCGTTTCCTTTTTTGTCGAAGCGGGGTTTGGCCCAATACCGCATCGCACTAAACCCGTATTGGATGGGAGAGAATGGTTCTTTTTCGTTGGGCAACATGGCCATGGCGTGATGCCAAGCGGGGTTTGTGCTGTCTTTGGTAAAGGTTCTTTTCGATAAGATGAGGGCCGCTTCTTGGAATTGGATGCGAATTGCAGAGGCCATGATGGCTTGCACCGGCATGGTGGGCGATACTTTTTTGAATGTTTGCTTTTTAACCGATGATTTTGCTGACTGTCTGATCAGTTTCAAGGCATCAGCGATGGGGTCGGCATGCATCTGCTCTACCAAGCCCAACAGGCAAGTGGTGAGTAGCAGAAATCGCGATAGGACCGACTTTTTCATTCGCGCGAAATGTGCAAACCTTGTGCCATAAATGGCCTTGGTCTATGTTTTTCTGCGAATTAGTACTGCGGGTGCTGGGGTTTGTTTTGCAGGATGTGTTCGATGCGCTGCATGACCTCTGTAGTGAGCAGGGGCAGGATGCTTGGAGCGGTGAGGGTCTCCTGCAATTGTTCGGGTTTGGTGGCGCCGAGAATTACGGTGCTAACATCGGGATTTTTGAGGCACCAAGCCACACCCAATTGGGGCATGGAAACATTCAGGTCGGATGCCAGGGCCATGAGATTCTTCACTTTTTCGGCGTGTGATTCTTGCAGCAACCTTTCCGCAAGCCAGCCCAATTCATCGCGGTTTAGGCGTGCTTCTGAAGGGGGTTGGTTGAGGTATTTGCCGGTGAGGTAGCCACTGGCAAGCGGACTCCAAATGGTGGTTCCCAGTCCTACCGTTTTATAAATTTGGCTGTATTCCACTTCTACTTTGTCGCGCACCAACATGTTGTACTGGGGTTGTTCAACCACCGGACCGATGAGGTTGTAGCGTTGGGCAACTGCATGTGCTTCCATGATTTCTTGGGCGCTCCATTCGGAGGTGCCCCAATAGAGTATTTTGCCAGAGAGGATGAGTTGGTGCATGCTCCAAACCGTTTCTTCTATGGGGGTTTGTTTATCGGGGCGATGGCAGAAATATAGATCGAGGTAGTCTACTTGCAAGCGTTGCAGGGCTTGGTTGCAGGCTTCGATGATGTGTTTGCGGTGGAGTCCTTTTTGGGTGGGCACTTTTGCGCCGGCGCCGAAGAAGACTTTTGAGCTAACGATGTAGGAATCTCTAGACCAGTTTTTCTTTTTCAGGATTTGGCCCATCACCACTTCTGAGGCGCCGGCGGCATATACTTCAGCATTGTCGAAGAAGTTGACGCCTGCCTCATAGGCGATGTCCATCAATCGCTCGGAAACCCCATCGTTGATTTGGTTTCCGAAGGTGATCCAAGAGCCAAAGCTGAGCTCAGAAACGGGTAATCCTGATTTTCCTAATCTGCGGTATTCCATGACCGCGAAATTACTCGATTAGAAGTTCAATTGCACTTGGATGCGGATCAAGCGACCTTTTTGGTCGTTGGATTGCTTGGCTAAATCCAAAAACTCACGGTGAGAGTTGGTGTACATGGCTGTCAATTCAAAATTCTTATTGATTTGCCATTCTGTTCCGATTTCCAGTTCTTGCATCTTGTAGCTGCGGGCATCGAGTTCTTGTTTTTTACCGCCACTGTATTTTTGGATTCTCACGAAAGGAATTACGCTGCCTTCTTTGGTATTCATTTTATAGGAGAAGGTTGCGTATCCGCCCTGAAGTTTGGTGGTTTCGATGGAGTCGGTAATTGGGTTGAATTGAGGTCCAACACCCACATTGTATTCAGTTTGAATTCCAAAAGGCTTTGGATAGAGCACGAATTGGGCATTTACGCGTTGATCGAGGTAGCTGGCGTCTGGCTGTAGGTTGTTCATCAATGTTGGGGCTTTGGTGTATTTCACTCCTTTCGAAAGTTGGTCTGATGCGAGGGTAAAAACACCTTGGTATGCTGCGATACCGGGTTCGATGAGTTGATTGCCAATGGCGATGGGATATGAAAAGCGCGCCACGATGTGTCTGTTGTTGTTGAGTTCGGGTTTGTTTGCCACTTGTCCGTTGTAGAATCCAAGGGCAAAACAGCCGTAATCGCCGGAGCCTTTGAGGTTTTCTTTGATCAGGTCTGCGTACAATTTGCGCATTTTCGTTGGGGCCCACATGAAAAACAGTCCCATATCGCGTTCGTTGGCTACGGCAGAGTTTGTAGCGTCTGCACGGTCGAGTGGAAGGCGATTTTGACTGCTTTGCAGGTTTTCAAATCCAAAGGGTACTTTACTTTGTCCGAAACGCAGACGGAATTCATTTTTTTTGTCTAGTCCGTAGTTGAAATACATGTCGCGCACTTGCAAGTATTGCATGCCGGTGCCTACTGTGTTGGCGGCATCGGTTTGGAAATACAGGTAAACACGGGGGTGCACTTGTCCTGAGATGATGAGGCGGGCACGACGAATACCCACGCCTTGGTTGTTGCCCCAATAGCGATCGCATTGTTCACATTTTAGGTTGGGGTTGTTTTCTCCTAGGCGGTTGTAGCGAATTTGGGTATAGCCGCGCATTTGGAGGGTTTCATACCAATGCTTTGAGGCGGGTTTTTCGGCAATGTTCACCGATTTGGTGGTGTCAGTCAGGGGTTCCATGACTCCGGCATGAGCGGAGGTGGCTAGGGCGTACAATGTTGCGATGGTTAAAATAATGTTTTTCAAAAATGAATGTATTATTATTAAAATGTAAAGCAATGCAAAAATGGTTAACATTGAATTTACATTGAGTTAAACTAATAATAATTATATATTATCAAATTGTTAATTGTGCGTGAGCGTATCATGATAGGCCCTTTTTACTTACATTCGTTTTGTTCCTGATGCATTGGTTATGAGATCCTTGAAGTATTTGACCACCCATTTGCCTACGTTGGCTGTGTCGATTTCCTTCATCTATGGTGGAAGTTGGTCTTGGTTTGCTGTTTTGTTTGTTTTCGGTGCGATTCCCTTGATGGAATTGGTGTTGGGTGCCCGAGGGGCTTCGTTGGACGAGGCGCAGTTGGCGCTAGATGCCAAGGATCGGATGTACGATTATTTGTTGTACATGATTGTGCCTATACAGTGGTTTTTTGTGGGTTGGTATTGTTGGATGATGCAACACAGCGAGCCGCAGGCGAGCTGGCAGTGGTTTGGGTTGGTGATGGCCATGGGCATTTTGTGTGGTAGTTTCGGGATCAACGTTGCGCATGAATTGGGGCATCGCACGTCGCGCTTCGAGCAATTTTTGGCGAAGGTGTTGCTGGGCAGTTCGTTGTACATGCATTTTTTCATCGAGCACAATCGCGGACATCACAAGCATGTGGGCACGCAGGAGGATCCATCCACGGCGCGATTGCATGAGACGGTGTATACGTTTTGGTTTAGGTCGATGTTTCAAACTTGGAAATCGGCTTGGAGGATCGAAGCCGAGCGCCTGCGGCGCGAGGCTTCATCACCGTGGACATGGCGCAATGAGATGCTGCGCTTTCAAGTCATTCAATTGTTGATTGTCATCGCCATCTATGGCTTCTTTGGTGCGTGGGCAACCTTCTCTTTTTGGTTGGCAGCCCTGATCGGCGGGGTGTTTTTAGAAACCATCAACTACATCGAGCATTATGGCTTAATGCGGAAAAAAACCGAATCGGGATACTATGAAATCGTTCAGCCAGCACATTCTTGGAATAGCAATCACCTCGTAGGAAGATTGATTTTGTTTGAATTGAGCCGACATTCCGACCATCATTTCAAGGCCAATAAAAAATACCAAACCCTACAGTCTATTGACACGGCGCCGCAAATGCCTACCGGTTATCCGGGGATGATGGTGTTGAGTTTGCTGGTGCCGTTTTGGTTTGCAATCATGAATCCTCGGGCCAAACAATGGCAATAAGGGCATAAATGGTCCTGAAAATTATCGCGAAATGACCGAAATAAGTGTGGGAGATTACTGAAACTTTTCTGTAATCCAAGCAAATTTCATGTTGGTGTATTTGGGTAGGTATACCCGCTGCTTGAGTTTCACCAAACTATTATAAGGTCCTTCAGAAATGAACAAATTGATGATCCAAGCGGGCACATCGCCGGCGGGATCGAGCAGTAAAAAGTATTCGCACTTGTTTTTATTTTTGGCGATGGGCTTGATGGCCCATGTGGTCCTATTTTTCTGAACCCTCACCACCCCACTCACTGTGGGCAGTACTTTGGGAACTGCGTGGGTGATGAGTGAAACATCGTGGGTTGTAGGGTCTTGTTTGAGTACATAATGACCGCAAACATCCCGGTCATCGAAGGGCCAAGGGGTCTTCACCCGCTGGTAAACTTGGAATTCGGTGTTGCTGATTTGCTTGATGATGCGGGCTTCACTCATTTGATAAATCCATTGTGGGTAGGAGCCAATATCGGTCAGACAAGCCAAAGCGGTGTTAATGGAGCAATCGAGTTCTAATTCTGCCTTGATTTCTTTGATGGGAGTGCCTGCCACGGACCGGGTAAAAACCTTCACCCCATGTCCGGATTTGGACGGATTCCAAGGTGTTTCTGTTGTTATAAACCAAGGTGATAGCGCAAGGATTACTGAGACCAACAGCAGTTTCATTGAATGCGAAAATAGGTAATTGATTGTTAAACTGAGATTATCTTTGACCTTTTACACGATGAAAATAATGCAGCAAGCTTTTGATCATGCCCCGTATCTTAGATTCTAGTCGGTAGCGGGTAGCTCGAATCCTTGGGGTTGGATGCCCGTTTCGTCAAAAAACTGACACAAGAAAGACACCATGAAGGAATGTCGCTGCGCGGCCAACCTTTTTCCGGTTTCTGTATTCATTCGGTCTTTGAGCAGGAGCAATTTTTCCCAAAAGTGGTTGAGGCTGGGGTTGCCCCCTTTTTTATATTCTTCTTTGCTCATGTGGGGGTTTGGGGGCAGGTTGGGATTAAAAATTTCGCTGCCTTTGAAACCGCCATAATTGAAGGTTCGTGCGATGCCAATGGCACCGATGGCATCCAGTCTATCGGCATCCTGTACCACGGCTAACTCGAGCGAATGAAATTGGGTAATTTCTTTACCGCCTTTAAAGGAGATGTTTTCGATGATTTGGATGATGTGTTGGATTTGGTGGTTAGACAGTGATTCGGGGAATTTGGGCTGTGCTTGGGTTTGCAGGAAATGTTTTGCCGTTGCAGGTCCGATGGTTTCATCACCCCCGTGAAATTTGGCATCGGCGATATCGTGGAGGAGTGCGGCCAGTTCAACCACTATGGGATCCACCGTTTCGGTTTCGGCAATTTTGATGGCATTGGTGTGTACGCGGTGGATATGCCACCAGTCGTGGCCGCCTTCGGCGGCCTCCATCGTACGCTGAACAAACGCAGCAGTAAAAGAAATTACATCCACCCACCAAAGGTACTTTTTTGGTCCGTAATTATGACAAAATTGAGGTAAAGGAACTGACCATTCTCATGGATTTACAGGTTTTCTAATCGGTAACTTTGCTTGAATAAAATTCAGATGAATTCAATAGAAATCGCCTTAAATATCACCCATTGATTTACACAAAATTTCATAAAAATGCAGGGATTTTGGGGAAGAATGACCGAATCAGCGGTTATTTGCAACACGAATTGGAAAGTTTTATGACGGACAGAGAAGAAATACTGAAGCGGATCGACGCAAAATATCGCGCAATGGATCAGAATCCCGATGTGCATTTGGAAGGATTGTCGTGGTCTAATCCTATCACGTATTGGGATTATATTTTGCCGGATGCGCTGTTGGGGTTGCAGGTGCAGCGAACCGATCAACCGGATGAAATGGTGTTCATTATGTATCACCAGATCAATGAGTTGTTGTTCAAGATGATTTTGTGGGAGATCGATCAGGTATCGAATAAGGCAGTGGTAGAGGCGGCATTTTTTACCGAGAAGTTGCGTAGGATCAGTCGGTATTTCGACATGCTTTCGAATTCGTTTTCAATCATGGGCGATGGGATGGAGCGGGAGCAGTACATGAAGTTTCGCAATACTTTGACGCCGGCCAGTGGGTTTCAGAGTGCTCAGTATCGATTGATTGAGTTTGCCAGCACGGAGTTGATCAATTTGATCGATTTCCGTTTCCGCGCTAAGATTGATCGGAACACGTCTTACGAGCATGCTTATGAGCATTTGTATTGGCAGGCGGCGGGCAAGGACCAAGCGACAGGACTTAAGAATGCGTTATTGAGCAATTTTGAAAAGCGGTATAAAGCCGAGTTCTTGCGGAAGATGGAGGGGTATAATCAGACAAATTTGTGGACGAAGTTTCAGCAGTTGCCTGAGGATGTGAAATCGGAAGCGGGGTTGGTTGCGGCGATGCGACATTACGATTATACGGTGAATGTGACTTGGGTGATGGCGCATTATCATGCGGCGGGTAAGTATTTGGGTGAGGCGGCGGCTACGGGCGGCAGCGATTGGCGCAAGTATATGCATCCCAAATACCAACGTCGGATTTTCTTCCCTGGTTTGTGGAGTGCCGATGAGCTTGCCAATTGGGGTGAGGGGGTGTAATTTAAAAACACGTATTTTGCTTCCATGAATAACGAAGCCGTTTTTTATGTAGGGATTGGAATAGCTTTGGTCACGACATTGTTGGGCAGAGTTATTCGGGAGCGCGGATTGAAGACGTTAAATGCGGAGGAGTTACACAATTTGATGACTTCGTTTGCAAAAAGCCGTATGGTGAGTGTTTACGTGCTGTTTGGAATCATTGCCGCTTACCTGATTTTGGGCGCTACGGGCAGTTTTGAGAAGCTATGGGCGATGGGCATCAACACGATGTACGTGTATTTTGGGCTGTTGATTGTGTACGTTTTTGTGACCCAGGGAATGGGAATTGCGCGCATGCGCAAGATGACTTTGCCTGCGGCCTACAGGAAATCTGTATACCAATCTGCTGTGCTACAAGTGATTGGCATTGTGTCGATTGCCGTGGGCTTGATGATGTATTTGTAAGTATAGGATTTATTGGGTTATGGCTGCACTGTTAGTTTTCCAGCGTAAATCGCGGAAGCATTTCGCATAACTTGAATGAAATATTGGCCTGTTGCAAGGTCTTGCACATTGAGCGAATGGTTTTTTACTTTGTTGTCGATGTGAATTGATTTCACCATCGCCCCCAATGCGTTGTATACAAGGATTTCATCGCCCTGATGAAGATCCGCGAACATTACTGCAATTTGATTAGCGGGGTTTGGAACAATTTTTAAATTGGATTTGGATAATTCACGCACTTTTGCCATCAATAAAAGATAGTCTAAACTCGCATTAAGGAAAGCCACACGTTGAGCAGGTGTTTTGATTAAGGCGGGGTCAAAAAGGGTCGACATCACTTTTTTGTTTTGTAGTTTGCTGTAAAACATGGCATCATATCCCGCCAAAATGTAGCCAGTGGGTCCCATTTTATAGATGCTTTCAACACCATTTCTCAATGTACAACCGTCTACGTACCAAAGGGTTGAAAAGATCCAGTCGATTTTATTAGCAAAATTGGTTGGTGCACTTGCACTGCGATCTAGCTGAGCCACCCCCAAATCACCATCATCGGATTTGGATTGGTTTTCATAAGCCAAAATCCCCATATAATCATGTGTGAAATCTCCGGGTTTAAATGCAATTGGGGCTTTGCCATAGGCGTCGTACAATAAATCTAGACCAATTACCCAGAGTGATTTCCCTGCATCTACAAAGGCTTTGATGTTGGGATTGATGGCTGAACTATCTTTCCAAAAACGAAGCCCCACACCATCGGTAGATGAATACCAAATCACTACATCGTACTTTATCATCAATGCGACGGAGGGGATGATTCCTGCAGAATCGGCGATGTTATAGTGGTCAAATGTTTTGTATTTGCTTCGGCCCAGTGAATTGATGAGGGTGTCGCTGTTGGCAATAATATCATCGTTGTCATTCACGAAAAGAATTTTTTGCGCATTGCTGGCATTGATCAAAAGGCAAAAGATGAGGGAGAAAATGAGTTTTTTCATTGTATTCAATGTAACAAATATATCAAATTATCCTATAGCTATCGAGCGATACAAAAGTGCAGTGGTGTTGCCTCTTGGATTTTAATTGAGTAGCAGCCGATACTCAAAGTGTGGACGTCAATAAGATTTCCTGTTCCCTGGGCGAGGGTTTCACCAGTGGAAGAATATAGTTGCCAATGGGTGCTGTTGGGGGCATCCAAATAGAGGATATCCGATACAGGGTTGGGGTATATGCGCAGGATTTGTTGTCCAAACTTGTGCGTGGAAGCCATTCTGGGAGATACGTAATAACCTTCTAGACATTGAATGCAACTCGCTTGACCCATCCGTTTTTTGACGCCGGTACATACCGAGTACCATCCTGTATCGGGTTGTAATAATCGGTTCTGTTTGTCGGCCCGAATGAGCTTCATGTTGTGATACCAATACAGTGTATCCCCTAGTTGGGAGGTGACTTCGAGCAGGGAATCGGACTGGACCACCCACTGAATGGAATCGTATTGGGTAACGCTGAGGATTTGGGCTGTGGTCGACACGCAACCTTGGGCGGTGGTAATTGTGCAATGAAAGGTATCTGTTTGCAGCGCTTTGTAGTGTGGCTTCATGGTTTGGCTATTCCAACCTCTACCATTTTTCCAGTTATAGTGGTGGGTGTTGTTGGAAAAAGTATCGCCGAAACTGATGGAATCGCTGGCACATACGCGAAGCGTTGGCAGCTGCTTTGCCACTGGCACCGACGCGGCAAATAGGATTTTTACTGAATCTGTGGCTGTGCATCCGGTGGATGTTTGTTTGGCGATTAGGTGCACGCGTTGGGTATTCTGACTGACGCCTTTGACAGTGAGAAATTGGGTTGAGTCGGTTATGACGGTGCCATTCACTTGCCAAGTGTAGTCGGTGAGACTTGCAGAATCTTGCGCTTGCAATCGGATTCCATGTCCATCGCAATCGTATCGCACAGAACCATTTTTGGATAGCGAGAGCGTGGGTGCTTGGAGGATTTGTGACATCTGGAGATAGCCGTTGATTTTGGGTTTGGTGCTGCTCCATCGCAGTCGGTAGCCCATGCCTGCTGCGAGTTTGGCGGGTAATACGCCTTTGATTTCTGCGGGAATGAGGGTATCTACTACGCGGTTGAGGATGTATCCACTGTCGAACCGCCCTTTGCTATCGCTGAGTTCAAGCAAGAATTCGTTGCCTTTTTCGAAGGTACCGATGTTTTTGATGAAGGGGTTTTTGTAGGTGGTGATGCTATCGGTGGCGCATCCAACAACTTCGCTGTTTGGGCCAAACAAATGGATGTCGGCGATGAACACTTTTCCGCAAATGATACAGGTATAGATCCATTCATTGCGCTCGCTAACGATGGTAATGTCGCCGGGTTTGGGTTCGCCCAGTAATACTTTGGGACTGCCGCTGTAGTACTTGTTGAGTTGGTAAATGTATTTGTCGCCAACCGATGCGATATACAAATTGCCTTGGGCGTCTTCAGCCAATCCCATGGCGTTTTTAATGTTGAGCGATCGGAGGGTTTGTACGGTGGAATCGCTGATGGAGATGGCGATGAGGTTGGAATTGAGGGTGTCTTGAACCAGGAGAAGTCGATTTTTATTTTTTTGCCAGAGAATGGCTGAGGGTTTGGTGAGGTTGCTAACCCAAATGCTTGTGTGGGGTGTATGGGGTGCACTTTTGTCGAAGGTGGTTTTATAGATGCAGCCACGAACGCGGTCGGTGGTGTATAGGACCTGTGCAATGGAGTCATAGGCGCAGTCTTGAATTTGTTGGATGCCGCTAACGGTTTCGGTTCCGATGAGGTTTCCAACGGTGTCGTAGATGACCATTCGGTTGGAGTCGAGCACGAGCACAGCGTATCCGATGGGCAATTTGTGTATGGCGATATTTCGGGGCGATTTGAGGTTTTTGGCGAACAGGGTTTTGTTGCCGGCGCGATCGATTTGAAGGACTTCCCCACTGCCTTGGTTGGTGATGAGGTAGCGATTGTTGATGGGATTATAGGCCGAGGCGTTGGGGGCGTTATAATAGTATTGCGCATCGGCGTTGGTTAAACCGAGTAGTAGGCAAATTAAAAGGATTAAGTGGTTCCGCATAACGGTGTTGCGGAGTTATAGACGACGGTGTTGGGCCTTGCGTTGTATGCAAAAACAGGCTCTAATGTAGAGCCTGTTTTAATCTAGTGGAATTGGGGGGAATCGAACCCCCGTCCGGCGATGCGATAGCTAGCGCTTTCTACATGTTTAGGGTTAGATTGATTTTCGGGATCGGGCCGGCTCTATCCTGGCCAACGTCGCTCCTTATC
>Ga0169931_10000062_pt1 | contig 143052 bp, 141 predicted proteins | sample Kivu_15m_20L_FD_129675 | JGI IMG/M metagenome (GOLD analysis project Ga0169931, IMG submission 129675) | Freshwater microbial communities from Lake Kivu, Western Province, Rwanda to study Microbial Dark Matter (Phase II) - Kivu_15m_20L... | ecosystem: Environmental > Aquatic > Freshwater >... | reverse complement strand
GGTGGCATCAGCGTGGTCGAACGTCCCGGAAAGGCTGGCCTGGGCAGTGCGTACCGTCACGGTTTCGCCCACGTCCTCGCCCGAGGTGTCGACGTGGTGGTGTCCATGGACGTCGACGCCAGTCACGACCCCCGCTCCATTCCGGCCATGCTCGCCGCCATCGAGGCGGGAGCCGACGCCGTGATCGGCTCTCGCTACGTCGCCGGCGGTGCCACGGTCAACTGGCCGCTCCACCGTCGCCTGCTGTCGCGTTGGGGCAATCGCTACACCGCAGCGTGGCTGGGTGTGTCGGTACGCGACTGCACCTCGGGTTTCCGGGCCTACCGGGGCGACGTGCTCGCAGCGCTCGACGTGGGGTCGACGACGGCGGAGGGGTACGCGTTTCTGACCGAACTGGTGCGGCGCCTCGCCCGGGGGCGTCGCCGGGTTGCCGAAGTACCCATCACCTTCGCCGACCGTGAGGTCGGAACCTCGAAGATGTCGGGACGCATCATCGTCGAGTCGATGTGGCTCGTGACCACCTGGGGCGTGCGCGACCGTCTGGCACGGCTTCAACGCCGGCGCTCACAGAGCTGAGCACGCCCCGGCGGGGTCGTCGTAGCGCTCGTCCTTCGCCCACGCCCCGGTAACCCAGGCTGCAGGCTCCGCCGGGCGCAGGCCGGGATCGAGTACGGCGAGCTCGCCGGTGAGCCACGCTGCGAATCGTGCGGCGCCAGAGGGGCACAGGTGAACGCCGTCAGGCTTGCGTTCCGGTACCCCGTCGCCGTTCACGTCGCGGGCGTACTCGGCGCCGAACACCGGCAACTGATCGAGAACCGCGATACGCCCAGGATCGCGTGCCGCCAGCCAGCGGGCACTCTCCACCAGGGTCGGCATGCGCGGATCCTCGAGTTCGGGCGTCTGAACCGGCGCCGTCACCAGGATCAAGGCCGTACCGGCCTCGACCAGCACATCGTCCAACGCCATGAGCGCCGCACGTTGTTCGTCGACGGGTTTACCTGCGTCCCAGACCGACAACTGGTGGATGAGCACATCGGGTGGATCCTGCGCCAGGCGCTGCACGATGAACGTCAGCGGGGCGCGTCCATCGTCGTACTGCGTGAGCCTGACACCGGGGTAGGCAAGGGTGTCGACCGTCAGACCAGAGGCGCTGAGAGCAGCGAGCACCGCGGGGGCGGCGTCGTACGCGATCGAGTCGCCGTGCCAGGTGGCCGAACGTACGGGTTCCCAGGGCGCAGACGTGGTCGTGGTGACCGTCGTGGCGACCGCCGTCGTGGTGGGGGAGACCGAACCGCCGCTTCCGGTCGGGATGGGAACCGTCGTGGGAGCTGCCGTGGTCGACGTGCTCGTCGTCACCACGACGACGCTGTCCGGGTCGACTTCGGCGATCTCGGTACGTGGTAGCGGTGTCGCCGCCCAGAACACCGCCAACCCGGCCATCGACACGGCGAAACTGATCCGGCCGGCGCCGTTACGGGCCCATGCCGCCCGGTAGCGCACACGCTGCTCCACGAACTGGTACGACAACACGGCCAACAGGGTCGACACGCCCAGGCGACAGGAGGTGAGTGCCCAGCCTTCCCAACCGGTGCGCTCGGGCGACAGCACGGCGTACACCGGCCAGTGCCACAGGTACAGCGAGTACGACCACGCACCCACCTGCACCAGTGGCCGCCACGAGAACAGGGTGACGACCCCGCGCCGTCCGCCCGGGGCGACCTGGGCACTGAGCGCCACGAGCAGTGCGGCCAGCAGCGAGTGGACCAGGAGCCCACCCCGGAACAGTCCGGGCGACGACGCCCCGTCCACCAGGAACCACATGGCACCGAGGGCGACGGCCACGACGGCGAGCACCACGTCGAGTGCGTTCCCCAGACGGCCTACGAGCCACTGCCACAGGGCCGTCGCCGGTGCGGTGGCCGCAGCCGCACCCACCAGGATCGACGAGGCGCGCGTATCGGTTCCCATGTACACGCGTGTCGGATCGCCGCCGTCGTACAACGCCAGCATGGTGGCCAAGGAGGCCGCTGACCCGACCAGGCAGACCGCCAACAGCGTGCGGTGCGGCATCCGGCCGAGGCGCCACACTGCCGCCACGACCAGTGGCCACAGCACGTAGAACTGCTCCTCGATGGCCAGGCTCCACAGGTGGTTGAGCAGTGGTGGCGCGGCGAAACTCTCCCAGTAGCCCGACGAGGACGTGATCTGGTGCCAGTTCGCCAGATAGGCCTGGGCCCAGGGCCCGTCCTGACGTACGCCCACCCATTCGGCAGCAGTCCCGAACCACCGGGCCCACACCATGGTGACCACGAGCAGCACGACGACGGCAGGGAGCAGTCGTCGGAAGCGCCGACCCCAGAACCCGATCAGGTCGACGCCGCCCGTGCTGTCGGCCTCTCTCACCAGCAGCGAGGTGATCAGGAAACCCGAGAGTGCGAAGAAGGCGTCGACGCCAAGGAAGCCGCCCGAGAGGTGCCCGGCATGGAACAGCAGGACTCCGATCACCGCCAGGCCGCGCAGCCCGTCCAATGCGGGAAGGTGCGTCCAGGCTGCCGTCGACGGACCGGGGTCGGCTGCCCCCGTCGACGAACCGTGCTGGGTCATCGGCGCCGACGATCCGCGAGGGGGGAGTACTTCACGATGCACACGAGCGCACGGACGCCGTCACGCCATCCGATCTTCTTGCCCTCGTCGTAGGTGCGCCCGGCGTACGAGATGCCCACCTCGTAGATCCGCCACTGGCCTCGGGCCAACTTGGCGGTCACCTCGGGCTCGAACCCGAAGCGGTCCTCCTCCAACTGCAGACCCTGGATGACCGGGCGTCGGAACACCTTGTAGCAGGTCTCCATGTCGGTGAGGTTGAGGTCGGTGAACATGTTCGACAGCAGGGTCAGTACGCGGTTCCCCAGAGAGTGCCAGAAGTACAGCACCCGATGGGGGCGGCCCCCCAGGAAACGCGACCCGAACACCACATCGGCCTGTCCGGCCTCGAGCGGCCCCAGCAGCACACCGAACTCGGCGGGGTCGTACTCCAGATCGGCGTCCTGCACCACCACATAGTCCCCGGTGGCATGGGCGAAACCGGTGCGCAGCGCCGCACCCTTGCCCATGTTGCGCGGCTGGTCGATCACCCGCACGCGGCTGTCCGTGACCGTGGCCAGTCGCTCGGGCGTCTCGTCGCTCGAGCCGTCGTTCACCACGATCACCTCGTGCACCCAAGGCGACGCCATCACGCGGTCCAGCAGGGTGAGCACCGTGTCCTGTTCGTTGTAACAGGGCACCACCACGGAGAGGCAGGGGCGAGGTTCGTGTTGCACGGGTGCGAAACTACCGGGACCGCCCACTGGCGATCAGGGAACCCACCAGCAGTGCGACGACCAGCAGTCCCGGTCGGTGCAGGTCACTGAACTCGGCCGTCCACAACGGCCCGGGGAAGGGGCGGTCGCGGCGAACCCTCCACAGCATCACGGCGCCCAGTGCGCCCGCCAACGCCACACCGGCCGGACCGGTGATGCCGGGGCGACGCACCAGGGAGCCGACCGCCGCCAGGCCGCCCGCCGTCAGCCCCCACACCGGTCCGATGGCGAGCATGGTTCCCGAGGTGAGAGCCGCCACTGCGGCAAGCGTCGCCCAGGGACGGCCGCCGACGTCGACACCGGACCGCTGCCATGACCACCATCTCGGCGTCTCGATGCCGGCCATTGCCGTCGACCGCCGCCGTCCGACCCACGCCAGGCCCAGGCATCCCAGAACCGACAGGCCGGAGAACGCCAGCGCCAGATCGAGGGAGCGTTGGGGGGTCCAGTTCAGTTCGACCACGCGGGAGGTGACCGAGGCCTCGAGCCACCACCCGTTGAAGCCGCCGTCGACCAGGTGTGACTCGCCCAGCGAACCCGTCTGTGTCATGGCCCTCCATCCCGGGTTGTAGCCCTCGCCGTGCACCAGCCAGCAACCCTGGGGGCAGGGTCCCACCTCGACCCGGTGACCGGTCCGGGAACGTTCCAGCACGGCGACAGTTGGGCGCTCCGCGGCCTCGCTCGGCCTGGCGCTCTCCAGGACGACGCGGTCCACGTCGAGGCCGGATCGGTGACCGGCGGAGGTCAGCAGTCGGTGCGGCCCCGCTGTCAGGCGAACCTCCGTATCGCCGCACAGGGCGGTGCTCAGCACGACCCCAGCCACCGTGGCGGTCTCGTCAGTCGTGACCCGCACCGGAACGGCTCGCCCGTCGAGAGTCATCAGATCGTCCCGACAGCCGGTGTCCAGACGTGACGGGAACGCGAGTACGGCCAGACGCGGATATTCGACGGCGGACAGCCCGACGGGCAGTGCCACCGGGCGGGCCGTTGCCTGATCCAGGGTCGAGGCACCGTCGGTCGATCGCACCACCAGGGTGACCTGTCGGGCCGAGGGATCGGTCAACGCCTCGACGAGTGGCTCGCCGAGGCTGATCGTGCTGCTCCCGTCGGGACCCGGCGGCGGAACGCTCACGGTCTGGGCAATGCCGTCGTCGACGACCACGTCGAGTTCGGTCACCAGTGCATGGCGACCGTCGACCACCTGCGTGACGACGAGAGCCGTCGAGTCGCCACGACCCGGCACCCCGGGGTTCGCCACGGCGGCGGTCAGCGGTGCGGTCCAGCGCGCCCCGAGCGCAGCGTCGAAGGGGGTACGCCATGCCGTGTCCGGGTCGCCGTCGAGGGCCGCCCACCCACCTGAGCGCAGATCGCCATCGAGTCGCCGATCGGCGACGGCGCCGCTCCACCCGAACAACCGGGCCACGGTCGCGTCGTCGGCACGGCGGCTGACCCTGATCTCGGGGCGCAGGGTCATGACCCGCCCGACACCGAGGTCGAAGGTGCGGTCGATCGCGGCTTCGGGGTCGGCCCGACCGGCGTCGTACGGGCTCGTGCGCCAACGGGTGACGACCAGATCCAGAGGGAGCGCGGCGGGGGTCTCGGCGAGGGCCGGTGAGCGCATCACCACCGTCTCCTGCGTTGGCCCCAGGGGGCTGCTGACCTCGGCGAAGCCCACGGGACCAGCGAACTCCCATCCCGGTGCGCGCTGCGCCGTCTCCCGCACGACGATCTCGACGGTGGTCGCCGGTCGGCCCAGGTCGAGACGCTGCCCCGTCGCCGTTCTGGACGACATGTCCAAGGTGACCGGAACCGGTGCCGACTGGTCGACCACCACGTCGACCCGGGTGATCCAGCGTCGCTGCGACGTGTCGAGAGGCTGCACCACGACCAGGTGGTCGATGGGCTCTGTGGCCTCCAGGCGCAGTCGGTGGCCGATGGCCTCGACCCCATCGGCCACCAGCCATGCGGTGCTCGGGTCACCGTCGACGGCTCGCCAGGGCCGCCACTCCGGCAGGTACGTGAATGGGGCGCCATAGGCGCTGGCACGGGCGCGCAGGCCCCCCTGCTGGCGGGCGATCGTCTGCTGGTCGGCGCTGGCGCGGGGAAACACCGGGAGCCGCCGGTCTCCCGGCACCGGCACCAGCACCCCTCCGTCAGGACCGTCGTCCTCGGTGAACCCCCACACGCGCTGTGAACTGCGCCAGTGATGGGCACGCCGCCGATCGGTGTCGGTCACCACGACTCGGGCCGCCTGGGACAGAGCGGTCGCACGCTCGTCCTCGGGCAGGCCGGCGACGTATCGCACCACATGGCCCTCGGGCAGCAGCCCGACTGCTGCCGCATCGACGATCCCATCGCCGTTGCCCGCCACCATGACCACCGGTGTGCCGGCGCGGACCACGGGGACCGGCCGGGGCACGTCCACCAGTTGCACCGGTGACCTCGGGGTGCCGACGGTCCGATCGGCGATCGCCTCGGCATCGAGCGAGGCGCGGTCGGGCGTGTTGACGACGCGCTCGCCCACGTCCACCACCGGGCCGAGGGTGCGCGATGTGGTCAGCAGTTCCGACAGAGGCTCGGGCCGTGCGGTGCCGAAGCGGTCGAAGGCGACGTCGTTGCTCAGCCACACCACGTCGACGCCCAGCAGGCGCGCCACGGGTGCCACCGACGCCACATCGAGGACGCCCTCCTGTATGCGGTCGTCCAGGGCGTACAGCAGATCCATGGCCGCCGCACTGCCCAGGGGGAGGAGGTCGCGGGTGACGACGGGCCGTTCGGTGAGACCGGGGAGCGGCGGATCGACGGTGTAGCCCCAGCGGAAGGCGCCGAACTCGGCACCGGGCACCTGCAGGACGCGGTAACCGCGTGGGCGGCCGTCGAGCAGGTCGCCGGCCCGTGTCCAGGCGGCGGGTGGCGACTGGTCCCGCTCGAGCGCCGGATCGACCAGGTCGGCGCGCCACAGGGCGGGCAGGTTGGCCACGGCCAGCAGCACCACGGCCACCGCCGGCCCGCGCGGTGTCGGCACCCGGCGGCGGCGCCCCCAGGTGTCGGCGACCGCCATCACGAGTGCACCGGTACCCAGGGCCAACCCGAACACCACCAAGGGCACGGCCCGGGTGCTCGAACGCAGCGCCAGGGCCAGCACCGAGCGCGACCGCTCGGCGAGGGGTGACATGAGCGGTGAGGGGTCATCGATGGGATGCACCCCGACCGCCAGGACCACGCCCACGGCGACGAGAGCGATGGCGTACTGGCGGTGGGTCCACCGAGTCAGGGCAAGGCCCGCCAGCCCGAGGCCGGTCACGGCCAGCGACGTCACCAGCGTGCGGGTCGAGGCCTGATAGTCGATCGAGGCAGTGGTGGCGTACGAGAAGGCGTCGCGCACGTAGAACAGCCAGTATCCCAGCCCTCGCAGCACTTCGGTGCTGGTGGCCGTCAGCGACACGTCCTCGAGGGTCTCGGAGTAGCCCAGGACGTCGGCGCCGTATCGGCCCTGCACCATGAGCATCGCGATCCACCACACCGAGACCGCCAGGGACAGCGCGCCGATGGTGGCCGTCGTGGTCAGGGTTCGACGCCACGTGATCCGCCGCCCCCAGGCCGCTATCAGCAGCCACAGCACGGGAGCGGGGGCGATCATCGCCGTCGCCGTGGCGTTGGGGGCCGCCACCGTGGCCACGACGAGGGCGAACAGCCCCGCATCGCGCCACCCGCCGCGCGTCGCCGCCCTGATGGTCAGGCCGACCAGCCAGCCCAGTGCCGCATAGGTGACCAGCATGAGTGAGGTGCGCGAGACATACGGCAGCACGAACGGCGAGCACTGGTAGACAGCCCCCACCACCCACGCTGCGGACCCCGTGATCCCCAGATGTACGGCCGCCCAGCGAGCCCCCAGGCCGGCGGCGGCCACGATGCAGCCGAGCCACAGGCGGTGCGCCACCCAGTCGGGAACTCCGGTCGCGTCCCAGGCGGCGAACCAGGGCCCCGACGGCCACAGATAACTGATCGTCTGATGTGGCACCCAGCCGGCGAACTGGCGGGGATCCCACGACCACCGGGCGTCGGCGACCAGGCGTCCGGGGTCGAGGTAGAGGTAGAGCTTGGTGTCGCCGGGCATGCGGCCCGGTGACGACATGAGTGAGGGGACCAGCGCCAGCAGTACCAGTGACAACACCTCGGCGCGCTGTCTGAGCCTGCGCCAGAGGGCTGTCACGGAATGGCTCCGAACACCCCGTACAGCCCGGTCAAGCCCACCAGACCCGCTCCGCTTGCCACGAGCATCAACGTCCAGGTCTGGCTGCGCTCACCCCGGGGCCACCACGCAGCGGTGGCGATGGCGAGGGGAAAGGCGGTGAACAGGAATCGAGGCCGAGCCGTCACCGTGGCCGGCACCAGCATCAGTGCGATGACGACGAGCACGTACGCCGTCGCCGCAGCGGGCAGGGGTCGGCGGAACAGCGCCCACAGTGCGAACCCCAGCGCCACCAGGGTGACGGCGGTCAGGGCATCGGTGGGTGACGCAAGGGGGTGTGTGAGGAAACTGAAGGTGTTCGACACCGCAGTGGAGCCGAAACTGGTGCCCTCGCGCCACGCCTCGCGCTGCACGCGGAACCAGGCGAACCGCTCACCCGTGTGGTGGGCGAGGAACCACTGGAACCCGATGAAACCGAGAGGGGCAAGCGCCGGCGCCACCAGGGAACGCCACTGCCGACGGGCGCGAATGGCCAGCAGCGACGCCAGGGCGCACGCCGCCACCAGCGCGATGCCGTTTGGTCGGGTCGCCGTGGCGAGGCCCGCCAGCACCCCGGCGAGCCACCACCGCTGGTCGTGGAGTGCCAACAGGCACCCCGCCGCCAACACCAGCAGGAGCGCCTCCGAATATGCGAACGACAGCACGAACGAACCGGGGAACACGGCGAACACCACCATGGCCCGACGCGCCACATCGACATCGAACCAGCGCTGGGCGAGCATGCCGACCAGTACGACCGCCACGACCGACAGCACCAGGTTGGTGAACAGTGCAGCGAGCGTGTCACCACCGGGAAGTAGGCGATCGAGTAGGCGCACCAGGGTCGGATACAGCGGGAAGAACGCCGCCCGCGCCTCCAACTGCTCGTAGGTGACGTCGGGTGGGATGGATCGCGGATAGCCGGCTCGAACGATCTCGAGGTACCAGCGGCCGTCCCACGAGGTGAGGACCTCGGAGATGAAGCCCGTGGCGGTGCGGGGCCGGGGGAGTTCGGCCTTGTTGGCATCGGCCACCAACTGCGCCGCCCTCACACCGGCCCCCACGAGTACCGCCAGACGAGACACCAGCAGAGCGGCCAGACCGACGAGGACCGCCGAACGGAACGACGCCGAAGCATCCTGTGCCGGGCTGACGACGCTGGTGTCGGTGGATCGTTCGGTGCGCATCACATCGTGGGGCCGGGGCCTCGGGCGACCGTACCATGACCTTCGGCCCTACCAGCGGTGCATCGGCAGCACCCGCCGGCCGGCGCCGCGGCGTTCCACCCGGTGACCGGCCGCTGCGAGCAGGCGCACGACGCGGGCACGCTGCCTGCGCCACGGCTCGAGCAGGTCGAGCATCTCGGCATCGGTGCCGCGGGCCCGGCCGGTGAGTGCGCGGACCACCAGATGGGGCAGCCAGTAGTCGCCCACGATCACGGCGTCGGGATCACCCCACGAGATCTGGGCCACATGGGCGCTGGTCCAGGGTCCGATTCCGGGGAGCAACTCGAGCCACTGGCGCCCGTTTCCGGGTTCCGACGGTTCCAGACGCATGAGCCGTTGTGCGTGGCGTGCCACCGTGCGCAGGGCCTCGGCACGGCTTCGCTCGATGCCGAGTGGGTGGTACCACCACGACGGATGAGCGAGCAGGGCCTCGGGGGTTGGAGGCAGCCACAGATCGCTGCGTGGTCCCGGTGCGGGAGCACCCAGGCGTCGGCACAGCGATCCCCACTGGCGATGCGCCTCGCCCGCCGTGATCCGCTGCCCGAGGATCACCGGCAGGATGTCGTGGAACGCCGTGAGGGTGCGGCCGAACCGGGGGAGGGGTGTGCGTCCGAGCGCCGAAGCGATGACCCGGTTCCCGCCATGCTCGACGAGCGGTGAGTCGTGCACCCCGCACAGGTCGCCGTGGTGCTCGACCAGCCACGAGCCACCCGGACCGTACCCGAAGGCCTCGATGGCCTGGCCCCGCGGCCGCAGGTGAAGTGTGCCCGGACCCTGAGGCGTGAGCGTTGCACGCCACCAACCGAGGTGGTCGCCCTGCGTCGTGGGGTCGTGGCGCCCGACGGCGCAGGCGCCCAGCGTGGCCCGCAGCGTCGACCACGCCGCGGGGGTGGAGGTGATAGTGGCCATGATCCTCAACGTAACCAGGGGGTGTGGCGCACTACGTTGATCCCATGAGCGGACCGTCCATCCCGTCCTCGTCGCCGGTGAAGCGCAGTCGTCCCCTCGACGGGGTCGTGCAGTTGACGCTCGACCGTCCGGCGGTTCTCAACGCCATGACCTCCGAGTTGGTGACCGATCTCCACGCCGCCCTCGACGACACCGCGGTCGACCCGTCGGTACGGGTCGTGGTGCTCACGGGCGCGGGGCGGGGCTTCTGTGCGGGTCTCGACCTCGCCGGTTACGGCACGCCGCCGGGACCTCGGCGCGCCGGTCGTCCCCAGGCCGGTCTGGCCGTACAGCGACATATCGCATCGTTGATCACCCACCTGAAGTCCCTGCCCCAGCCCGTGATCGCCGCCGTGAACGGCCCCGCCGCAGGCGGCGGCTTCGCGCTGGTCCTGGGCTCCGACATCCGGATCGCCTCGGCCACGGCCCGCTTCAGCGCAGCATTCATCAAGATCGGCCTCTCGGCCTGTGACATCGGGACCAGTTGGCTCCTACCTCGTCTGGTCGGGGTGGCACGCGCTCAGGAACTGATGCTCACCGGTCGGGTGTTCGACGCCGAGGAGGCGTTGCGCATCGGGCTGGTGGTCGAGGTGGTCGACGATGTGCTCGAGGCCGCCTACACCTCGGCCAGGCGCATCATGGAGAACGCCCCCTTCGGTGTGGCACTCACCAAGGAAGGCATGTGGGCTGCCTTGGAGATCCCCTCACTCGCCACCGCCATCGAGTACGAGAACCGACAGCAGATCATGGCAACGTTCAGCGAGGACCATCCGGAGGCGATGCGGGCATTTCTCGAGCGGCGTCCCCCTCGGTTCGACGACCGCTGAGCGTCACCGCCACCGGATGGTGGCAGGCGACGAAGTGGCCCGTACTCACTTCGGTCAGGATGGGCTCGTCACTGCGACAGACGTCGCTCGCAGCAGGGCAGCGCGGGTGGAACCGGCAACCCTGGGGCGGGAACACAGGGGAGGGCGGCTCGCCCTCGATGCGACGGCTGTCGACGGGGGCCTCGGGATCGGCCACGGGGATCGCCGCCATGAGCATCGTGGTGTAATGGTGGGCCGGTGCGTGGTACAGCTCGTCGGCCGGTGCCACCTCGCACAGTTTGCCCAGGTACATCACGGCCACCCGATCGCTCACGTTCTTCACCACCGCCAGATCGTGTGCGATGAACATGAGCGTCAGGCCGTAGCGGATCTTGAGGTCTTCGAGCAGGTTGAGCACCTGAGCCTGCACACTCACATCCAACGCCGACACGGGCTCGTCGCAGATGATCAGGTTCGGGTCGAGCACCAGCGACCGGGCGATCGAGATTCGCTGGCACTGACCGCCCGAGAACTGGTGCGCCTGGCTCTCGGCAGCGCGCACGGGGTCGATGCCGACGTCCTCGAGGACGCGGTCCACCGTCTCGCTCCGCTCGGCGCGCGTACCCCGCTTCCAGATGTTCAGCGGCTCCATGACGATGTCTCGCACCTTGCGACGGGGATTCAGCGACGAGATCGGGTCCTGGAAGATCATCTGCATCCGGGTGCGGGCCTCCCGGAGGCGCGACCCGGTGAGGTCCGTCAGCTCGACGCCGTCGAACACCACACGGCCCGAGGTCGGTCGCGGCAACTGCATGATCGCCCGACCCGTGGTCGACTTGCCGCAGCCACTTTCGCCCACGATGCCCAGGGTCTCACCGCGCACGATGTCGAGGCTGATCCCCGACACGGCGTGCACCGTGAGTCCGGTACGGCCCACCGGGAACTCGACGGTCAGATTCTCCACCCGCAGCAGCGCGTCGCCGCTACGCAGGTGCGCCGTTCCGGTGCCGGCCATCAGGCCTCCACCCCCCGTGCGGGCGATGCCACCGACACGGGTTGGGACCCCTGGGTCGCCCGGGCGTGCTCAGGGGAGCCGACCGGGAACCAGCAGGCGTACAGGTGATCGGGACTCTCGGCAGGGCGCAAGGGTGGCTCCTCCTGGCGGCAGCGGTCCTGGGCCACCGGGCACCGAGGGGCGAAGCGACATCCCACCGGTGGGTTGACCAGGTCGGGCGGGCGCCCCGGAATGGCGGCGAGTCGTTGGTGGCTCGGCTGGTCGAGGCGCGGGATGCTGCGCAGCAGTGCCTCGGTGTACGGCATCTTCATGCTCGTGAACAGGGTCTTCGTGGGAGCCTTCTCGACCAGTTTGCCGCCGTACATCACGGCGATGTCGTCGGTGTGGCCGGCGACCACTCCCAGGTCGTGCGTCACCAGGATCAGCGACATGTTGCGGTCCCGTCGCTGCTCACCCAGCAACGCCAGGATCTGTGCCTGGACCGTCACGTCCAGCGCGGTCGTCGGCTCGTCGGCGAACAGCATCGAGGGTCCGCACGCCAGAGCGATCGCGATCATCACCCGCTGGCGCATACCGCCCGACAACTCGTGGGGATACTGCTCCAGGCGACGTTCGGGTTCGGGAATGCGCACATCGGTCAGCAGTCTCACGGCGGTCGCCACAGCCGCCTGGCCGTCCAGTCCCAGGTGCACCGTGAGCGGTTCGGTGATCTGCTTGCCGACCTTCATCAGCGGGTTCAGCGAGGACATCGGGTCCTGGAAGATCATCGACATCTCGCGTCCCCACACGCTGCGCATGGCCTTGGGGTTGAGGTCGTGGAGGTCGCGACCGGCGAAGCGCACCGATCCTTCCCGCACCAGACCATGGCGGGGCAGCAGGCCCATGATCGAGCGGGACAGCACCGTCTTGCCCGAACCCGATTCGCCCACGATGCCCAGTGCCCGTCCCCGTTCGACACCCAGGCTCACGCCGTCCACGGCGCGTACCAGCCCCCGCGGTGTGCGGAAGTGGGTGACGAGGTTCTCGACCTCGAGCAGGGCTCCCTCTGCGACACGCAGTTCGGTCTGCAGGGGGGGTGTCACAGCGTCGCCTCCCGGATGTCGAACCGGCGTGCCAGACGGTCACCGATGAGGTTGAACGACAGCACGGTCATGAACATCATCACGCACGGCATGATCGTCGCCCACCACGCCTCGGCGATGCGCTGACGGCTCTCCGAGACCAGCAGGCCCCATGTGGGGGTGGGGCTCTTGACGCTGTAGCCCAGGAAGGCGAGTGCTCCTTCGGCGACCAGCAACACGGCCACGCCGATGAACAGGACCGACGTCATCGCCGGCACGAGGTTGGGCAGGATCTCACGCACCAGGATGCGCCGATTGCTGGCCCCCAGGCTGCGGGCGGCCAAGACGAACTCACGCTCTCGCAGGCTCATGGTCTGAGCCCGCACGATGCGGGCCAGGGGAGCGATGGCCAGCAGGGCGAGCACGAAGGTGATCGCCCACGTGCGCGACAGCCAACCGAACGTGTCCGGGTAGCTCACCTGGAGCGAGTCGGTGCGCTGCACGATCAGGAGCGCGATGATCAGTGCCGGGAAGGCGAGCAGCACGTCGATCACGGTGGAGACGAGACGGTCGACCCAACCCCGGAAGTAGCCCGCTGCCAGCCCGAGGCTGCCACCCACCAACAGGCCGGTCAGGATGGAGAACACGGCGATGCGCAGTGAGATCTGAGCGCCGTAGATGCAGCGGGCGAACACGTCGCGGCCCAGTTGATCCGAGCCGAACCAGAACTCGGCCCCGGGACCAAAGGCGAAGTTGCCCGCTCCCTTCACACGGCTCGTCGAGCGGATGAACGGCAACTGGTCGGCGAACACCGCCATGAACGTGAGCGTCACCAGCCACACCACGCCGATCCACAGCCCCCATGAGGGACGGCCGCGCTGGCGTTTCGCTGCGGGAGGCACCTCGCTGCTGACCGGTCGGTCGACGGTATCGCTGGGTGTGTCGGTCAGGGTCACGTCACGTCACCTCATCGCCCGTGCGGCGCGGATACGGGGGTCGATGATGCCGTACAGCAGGTCGACACCGAGATTGACCAACACCACGATCCCCACGAGGACTGCGGTGATGGCCTGCAGCGTCAGCACGTCATTGGACTGGATGGCGAACACCAACCGATCGCCGACACCGGGCAGGGCGAACAACTGCTCGACCACGACCGCACCGCCCACCAACCCCGACATCTGGAGGGCGACGCTGGTGACCAGCGAGAGGATCGACGCCCGCAGTGCATGGCCCCACAGCACGCGCCGCGGCGACATGCCCTTGGCCCGCGCCAACATCACGAAGTCGCTCTGGAGCGTCAGGATCATGTCGGCGCGCAGCAGACGACTCCACACCGCTGCGAGCCCGAGCCCCAACGCCAGCGACGGCAGGAAGAAGTTCTGGAAGTGGCGGATGGGCGAGTCCCATGGCGCCACGTAGTCGGAGTCGACCGGGAAGAACGAGAACCGCACCGCGATCAGGTACATGAGGAAGATCGCGATGACGAGGGGAGGAAACGAGATGAGGCCGAAGGAGACCTGGGACGTGATCCGGTCGAACCACCCGTCTCGTCGGTAGGCGCTGTACACGCCCAGGGGAACGGCGATCGCCAGACCCAGCACGATCGCCCAGAACCCGATGAAGAACGTCGCCGGGAGCCGTTGCTGGAACATCTCGACGGCGCTCTGGCTGAGGGCGTAACTACGGCCGAGGTCGCCCCTCACGAAGTCGGTGAGCCAGTAGCCGTACTGCACGACCAGTGGCTTGTCGAGGTAGGGATAATCCGCCTCCACCTGCGCCAGCACGCTCTCGCTGGCGATGCCGCCGGCGAGGTCGCGGACAGGATCCTCACTGCCGATACGCGTGGCCACCAACACGATGAAGGTGACCACCACGAACACGATGGCGAACTGCCCGAGACGTTGCAGTGCGTAGCGCACATGACTCCTTGTGGACTGGAGATGGGAAGGGGGGCCCGGTGACCGGACCCCCCTTCAGAACGACGTGATCAGCCGTCGACGAAGACGGCGTGCATCCACACCTGGCCCGGGAAGCCCTGACCGTCGCGCAGGAAGCCCTCACCCGAAGTCTGCGGGCTGCGACCGAGGTTCTGCACCTTCGGGGAACTGATCACACCCCACTTGGTGAACGACAGCGGCAGGATCCAGCACTGCTCGGCGAAGCGTCGGTTGATGTCCTCGGCGTAGCCGCGGCGCACGTCGGCATCGCTCTCACCGCGAGCCTCGAACAACAACTCGTCGATCACGGGGTCGGCCAGGCGACCGAAGTTCAGGGCGAAGCCGGGCAGGATCGACTTCGAGTTCCACCAGAAGTTCTGGTTGTCGACCCCCAGGCCGGCGTGGTTGCGCCACAGGAAGACCTCGAAGTTCTCGGCACCCGTCAGCGCATTGGTGATCAGCGTCGACTGCTCGATCTGGTCGATGTTCACGTCCACACCGACGGCGCCCCACACCTCCTGGATGTACTGCGCAGTGGCGAGGTTGGTCGCCGTCGGCGTCGTCGAGTAGTTGATCGTGATCGGCCCGTTGGCCGCCTCGTAGGCCTCGATGGCAGCAGCAGCGGCATCGGGGTCGTAGGGGAGCGACCCGTTGTCGTCGAGGTAGCCCTCCTGTCCGGGCGAGAACGGACCGTTCGCCGGGTCGACATATCCCGACGACAGCACCTCGATGGCATCGAGCTTGTCGATCGCCTGACCCAGGGCGCAACGCACCGACTGATCCTGCAGAGGCCCTTCCTTGGCCAGGTGGATCAGCAGGTAGCTGGTCTCGCCGAAGCGGTTCTGGTCGGACAGGTTGAAGTTCTCGTCACCGTCGAACTCCTTGATCACGTTGGGGTCCGAGGTGGCGATCAGATCGACGTCGCCCGCCTTGAGTGCCTGGCCGCGCGTCTGGCTGTCGACGATCACCCGGAACTCGATCTCGTCGAGGTACGGCAACTGGTCGCCGTTCTCGGCCGTCAGCCAGTAGTTCTCGTTGCGCTTCACCACCAGCTTGTCGCCCGGGGCGTAGCTGTCGACGATGAAGGGACCGGTGCCCACGGCGTCGACCGAATTCGCCGTGCCGGCCTTCACGGCCTCGAGCCACTGCTTGGAAGCCATCAGACCCCACTGGCCGCTTAGGAAGTAGGGGAACGTCGGCCACGGCCGCGGCTGGCTGGGGTCACCGTCCAGACCCATCTGCACTTCGACCGTCATGGGGCCGGTGGCGGTGACCAGGAACTCGCCGTCGGGACCCTTGGCGACATCCCGGAGGGCGCCGGCGAGCAGGATGCCCTTGCCGGCAGTGCGCAGATTGAAGGCCACGGTCTCGGCGTCGAGAGGCGTGCCGTCGTGGAACGTCACACCTTCACGCACCTGCAGGGTCCACACGGTGAAGTCCTCGTTGGGTGTGAAGGACTCGAGCAGGAAGCCCACCGGCTCCAGGTCCTCGTTGGTGACCACCAGTGGGTCGTAGAAGGTGCGAGCGCGCATCTGGCAGTACGAGTCGCACTGCATCGACTCGGGCGTCCAGGGGTTGGCCACCTCGGCCTCGCCCGCCACCACCAGGCGGCCGCCGTACACCGGTTCCACCTCCGGCGGTGCCGCCGTGGTCGCCGGTGCGATCGTGGTCGTGGTGGTCTCCGCCGCTGCGGTGGTCTCGGGAGCCGCCGCCGTCGTGGTGGTGACGTCTTCCGACTTGCTGCCACAGGCTGCGGCGATGAGACCGGCCCCGATGATCAGACCCACGACTTTGGTGGCTGATCGGCGGCGGCCGGTATGGGACAAACGAGCCATTGCTCCCCCTGACATGGTGTTCCTGGTGCACTGTGACGAACGCCACAGTCGCAGCGATGACTGTAGTCGCCGGCCCCATGGTGTCAATGCGTCTCGACGACCTCGATCCGACGGCACACTGGGTCGGCCATGTCCGGACCGACTCGACTCCGTGCCGACTACCTCGACGTCCCGCATCCCACCCGCTTGTCCTCGAACCATCCGTCTCGCGGCGACATTCTCGCACGCCACCGCGCCGCTGTAGAGGCTCGCCTCGCGTCATATCGCGATCCGGTCAGCGGGCTCTCGGTACTGACGGCGGCCTTCCTCGCCGACCGCGGCTGGTGCTGTGAGAGCGGATGCCGCCACTGCCCCTTCGTCGGGGCCCGAGATACCGGCACCGACCACAGCAATGCGCGAGGATGAGAGCAGATCTGACGGGGCGCATCGCCCGAGGACGAGGAGGTCCCAGTGAGCCAGGAACGCGAGATCATGACCTGGAGCGATTTCGGTCGTGCGTCACGTGATCTGGCCCGCATGGTGGTCGAGGACGGGTACGAGCCCGACATGATCCTGTCCATCGCCAGGGGCGGCCTGCTCATCGGGGGCTCACTGGGCTACGCCCTCGCCGTGAAGAACGTGTACACGATGAACGTCGAGTTCTACACCGGTGTCGACGAGCGGCTCGAAGTGCCGCGCATCCTTCCGCCGGCCCCCGATTTCGTGGACCTCGCCGACGCTCGCATCCTGATCGCCGACGACGTGGCCGACACGGGCCACACCCTGCGCAGCGTGCAGGACTTCTGTGCCGGCAAGGTCGGCGAGGTACGTACCGCCGTGCTGTACGAGAAGCCGCACTCGGTCGTGACCAGTGACTATGTCTGGCGTCGCACCGATCTGTGGATCAACTTCCCGTGGAGCAGCGAGGAGCCCCTGGTTCAGCGCGACGGTGTGGTTCTGGACGCCTGAGCTGCGCCGAGTCGGTCGCGGAGCACTTCGGCGGGGATCACACCCACCAGTCGGTCGCCTCGCCACACCGTGAGCGTGGGGTGTGCCGACTGCACATGTCCCAGAGCGTCCGACAGGGTCTCGTCCACCTGAACCCGCCCCAACCGATCGAGGGGCACCTCCACCTCGGCGAGGGACGTCTCGGTGCGCCGGTCGGAGGGGATCGCCCACATCTGCTCTTCCGTGACCAGGCCTGTGACCTCGCCCCGCTGATCGGTGACGGCCACCACGCGTATCGGGCCCAGGCGCCCCCGCTGCCACAGCATGTCCTCGACCGTCGTGTCGCCCGAGGCCTGGGCGATCCCGAACCGGGTGAGATCGGCCACCCTGACGCCCACGAGGTGCTGACGGACCCGGGCACCGACACGCTCGGCGGTGGCGTTCAGTGCGATGAACACGCCGCTGATGGCGATGAACAGGCCCCCGTAGCCGGCCACCATCATCCATACCCCCACGCCCGCCACCAGCCACCCCAGGATTCGACCTGCAACGGCCGCCTCCTCCATGGCGCGATAGCGATCACCGTGGCGGCCCCATCGGGCTGCCGCGAGGACGCGGCCGCCGTCGAGGGGAGAGCCGGGAAGCAGGTTGAACAACGCCAACAGACTGTTGATCACCCCCAGCCACGCCACCACCGTGACCAGTTCCTCCGGCCCGGCGACCACGTCGAGGGCGAAGGCGGCGCCCAACGCCAGCACGCCCAGAACGAGGCTCGTCAATGGGCCGGCGACCGCCACCCAACCCTGGGCCCGAGCCGAGGACGGCTCGCGATCGAGGCGGGCCACACCGCCCAGGGCCCACAGCGTGATCGACTCGGTACCGACCCCGAAGCGCCGAGCGGTGAGGGCGTGCGCCATCTCGTGGGCGAGCACCGAGGCGAAGAAGGCCAGTGCCGCCACGACGGCCGCCACGACCGCCCAGACCGTCACACCACCCGTGGGGCTGAGCACCTGGGCCAGGTTCAGCGCGATCAGGCCGGCGATCACCACCAGGCTCCAGTGCACGAGCAGAGGAATGCCGGCGATGTGGCCCAGGCGCAGTGTGCCCGACATGGGGTCAGGGTAGGGACCCGGCGCCCGCGCTCCAACGTGCCGCGTCGTGGCGGGACAGGATCGCCAGTGCAGCGTTGCGACCGCTGGCACCCCACACACCGGCGCCGGGGAACGTCGCCGCTCCGGTCAGGAACAGGCCCTTCACCGGAGTGTGATAGCGCGTCAGTTCGGGATCTGGGCTGCGGAGTGCTGCGAGTGGGCCCCCGCCGAAGCTCGCCGCGTGCCCGGAGGGCAGATGGAAGTCGCTCTCGTAGCGGTCCGGCGTCACGGCGCGCATGGCGGTGATCCGATCGAGGAGACCCGGCTCCACGAGTCCGGCGAAGCGCTCGAGCCAACGCTGCGGCTCGGCGCTCGTGGGCCAACCGCCGACCAGGTGATACGGGGTGAACAGCGTCTCGAGGCTCAGCACGTGGACTCCGGGTGCGGCCACCGTCGGATCCAGCACCGAGGGCACGTTGGCCAGGAAGCAGGGATTCGTCATCATCCCGCCCGAACTCAACATCTCGTAGCCCCGGTGGATCTCGGCGAGCGTGGGTGCCACGACCATGGTGGGACCGGCGGGCTCCACGCCATCGAGCAGCGCCTCGACGGGGCCCAGGTCCCGGTAGCGAACGGGGCCGTCGACGACCACGTCCAGCTTCGATTCGTAGCCCGCCGTATGCGGGCGATCGCGCCACCGCCGAATCACCGACTCCATCTGTGCCGGTGGATTCTTCAGCCAGCTCACGAAAGTTCGCTGCGGATCGGTCGCCGACACCACCACCGGCGCACCCAGTAACTCACCCGTGGCGATCTCGACGCCCCTGACTCGATCGCCCTCACACCGAATGGCCGTCGCGCGCGTCCCCAGGCGGATCTCACCACCGCCGAGTTCGATGGCCGACACCAGGGCATCGGGCACCGCGCCGCTGCCTCCGGCGGGTCGCCCCAGTCGAGCAGCATGACGCAGCGCGTACGTGAGCGCCCCGAGTCCTGTGCCCGGCAGCGTCGGCGACAGCCCCCAGACCACCGGGCCCTCCGTGACGGCGGGCGCGATCACCGCCTCGTCGTCGAAGAACTCCCTCAGCACCCCCACCGCGCTGCGCCGACTCCACGACAGCACCGTGGCGGCCCCTCGTCCCGCCCTGCGAGCCAGCACGCCGGCCATCGATCGCCAACTCGGGGGACCGGCGGCGGCCACCTCCAGCACCAGTCGGGCGGCGGGCAACGCTTGCTCGCAGTAGCGGCGGTATCCGGCCACCGCCTGCGGTCGCACCAACGCCAGACTCTCGAGGGTGCGCTCCACATCGTGGAAGACCGCCCACACGGCCTCGTCATCCCAGGTGCGCTGCAACTGGGCAGGATCGATGTCGAGGTACGCCAGACCGTGATCCTTCAGGCCGAGTTCGTCCATGACGGGTGTGGTGCGGAACGTCAGATGGTCGCAGTTGCACAGATTCACCCGCGCTCCGCCGAACGACTCCGTACCCGCGGTGCCACCGACGATGTCTCGGGCCTCGAGCACCACCACGCGCCATCCGGCCCGGGCGAGGTAGGCCGCCGTCACCAGACCGTTGTGTCCGCCGCCGATCACGATGGCGTCGTACGACGAGTCGACCATGTGGCCAGTGTCGCAGGTGAGTAGGTTGCCCGCTGTGGTCGACCGTCATCCATCCCGCCGCTTCGCCGACCTGACCGGTCCTCAGGTGATGGAGCGCCTCACGTCGCGCAGCATCGTGATCCAACCACTGGGAGCGGTCGAGCAGCACGGCCCGCACCTGCCGCTGTCCACCGATCTGGTCATCGCCCAGACCGCCGCCGAGGCGGTCGTCGACGCCGCGGGTGACGGCCTCGACCTGTGGCTGCTTCCGCCCCTCGCCTACACGAAGTCCAACGAGCACGCCTGGTCTGCGGGAACCGTCTGGCTGTCGGCGACCACCATGCTGGCCGTGTTGGACGATCTCGGTCGGTGTCTGGCGGGCACCCCCGCCCGCAAGGTGGTCTTCCTCAACGGCCACGGAGGCAACAGCGCCCTGGTCGCCATGGCCAATCGCGAGGTGCGTCTGGCCCACGGGCTCATGACGTTCCTGGTTCACCCCTTCGTCCCTGCCGACCAGGGGGGTGCGAGTCCACCCGAAGAACTCGGCATGGGGATTCACGGGGGTGCCGACGAGACGGCTGTCATGCTGCACCTGCGTCCCGATCTGGTGGACATGTCACGTGCGGCGAGGAACGTACCCGAGTGGCTGACGGCGTTCGACCGGGTCCGTTTCGGGGGCTCGGTGCCCTTCGGCTGGCTGTCCAGCGACTTCGGGCCCTCGGGTGTGATCGGCGATCCGACCCTGGCGACCCCGGAACTGGGACGGCGGCTGTTCGAGGCCGGCGTGGCCTCGGTGCTGGCGGCGCTCACCGAGATCGACCGCTTCGAACTACCTCTGGAGTGAACGCGTGAACTCGAGTTTCGATCTGGTGACCTTCGACGTACCCGAACCCGAGTCGGCGGCCGTCTTCTGGCGGGCAGCACTGGGTCTGGTCGAACTGCAACGGGAGGACGTCGACCGGTGGATCGTGGTCGGCGAGGCCGACGGAGTACGACGAATCGGCCTCCAGCGTGGTGCCGCCAAGCCGGGCGGAGTGCATCTCGACCTGGTGTGCGCCCTGGGCGACTTCGACGACGAACTGGAGCGGTTACTGGCTCTGGACGCCCGTCTGATGGCACCGCCCCGCCGCGAGTCGTACGGCGCCATCGCCAACCTCGTCGACCCGTTCGGCTATCTCTTCGACCTCTGCGCCTACGTGTGAACGCGACCCCGGACGCGCCGAGGGGGCACCGGCCCTCGGCCGGCGCCCCCTCGGGACGTCACCGATCGTTCAGGGAACGATCAGTGCATACGCACGATCACGGCAAGCCGATGCTGTCGTCGATGAACGCGTTCGTCACGACGTCGTCGATGGTCAGACCTTCGGCGATCTCGATGCCGAGCGAGTCGAGCAGCGGCAGTGCCTCGTCGTAGAGGCCCTGCACGCGATCGAGGTCGAAGTTGCCATACGTCGAGTCCGGACCGTTCGAACCGATGCCCAGCGACTCGAACAACTCGAACCCGGCGGCGTTCAGTTCGGGCGTGATCGTCCAGTAGTTGTTGTAGGCCTCGGTGATGGCCACCAGTCCGTCACCCATGGGCGTCGGGTCGCTCAGGTAGTCGACCCAGGCCTGCTGGAGCACGGGCACCAGCACCTCGAGGCACGGGCTGAGCTCCTCGAGACGGTCGGTCAACACGGTGTACATCGCCGGGTAGGGCTGCCAACCGAGGTCGTGGATGAGCACGTAGTCGATGGGGGCCGGCGCGCCGTCCTTCCACTCGATCAGGTTCTCGTACTTGAAACGCTCGTTGGTCACGAACCCCTGCTGGATGTAGTTCGCCCCTTCGGCGATCCACTGGTCGGGCGCACCGCCGTAGTTGGGATCGCTCTGCGAGGCGTCGATGTACCCCTTCGCCGTCAACCAGTCCATGTAGGTGGTTCCGGGGAAGTGCAGAATGCGAGCCCCGGAGGCGCCGAGCGAGGCGGGATCGCTCGCGTCGATGTCGAGTTGCTCGGGGTCCCACTGGAGGAACTGCGGGTTGATCTCCAGGGTTCCTGCCACGCCGGTGACCTGCACGGTGCCACTCGACTGGATCACGTCGTCGGTGTTCACATAGCCGAGCGTGATGTCCTGGTCGGTCTGCATGACCGCCACCACGGGCTGGAACTCGATGGCGTCACCACCGGCGCGCACTTCGACGGTCTCGATGCCACCCACGGCGTACTTGGGGTCGATGGGCCCCGAGTAGGTGAACAGCGTGGGATCGGCCGTGCCGCTGGGGCCGATCAGTTGGTAGGTGCCGCCGTGCTCGATCTCGGGCCACCAGTCGGTCTGGATCACGAGGTTGCTCGGGCAGACCGCCTCGGCGGGCCCCTCCTCGGCATCCCCTTCGTCCTCACCACCAGCGGCCGTCGTCGCCGGTGCAGCCGTGGTGGCCGGTGCAGCCGTGGTGTCGGTCGTGGCCTCGTCGTCGTCACCGCAGGCAGCGGCCACCAGGGCCAGTGCCACGGCGACAGCGCCGAAGCGTCGGGTCGCATGCTTCATCAGGTTCTCCCCCTGTGGGTTTGGTTGTTGGTGAGGGGTGCTGCCACGGGCATGGTGTTCACGATGCCCGCGCCTCCGACTCGTGCCAGTCCCGCAGTAAGCGGTTGCCCAGCCAGCCGATGAGGAGGTAGATGGCCACGCCGAGGAACGAGGCCAAGATCACACCGCCGAACAACTTCTCGTACTCGAGTCGCTTGGCGTAGTTGTTCAGCAGACGCCCGAGGCCGAGGTCGCCCCGGGTGAAGAAGAAGTCGGCGACCAGGGCGCCGATCACGCATAGGCCGGCGCCGATGCGAAGGCCCGTGAAGATGGACGGCAGGGCGGCCGGGAGTTGCAGTTTGACCAGGCGCGTGCGGATGCCGGCCTTGTTCAGACGGAACAGGTCGAGGTGCCCGCGATCGACGGACTTCAGCCCGAACAGGAAGCTGGTGAGGATGGGGAACAGGGCCACCAGGACGCACGTGACCACGCGTGCCGTACGAGTCGGGCCGAACCACACGGAGAAAAGCGGTACCAGCGCCAGCACGGGGATCGTCTGCAACGCCACGGCATAGGGGAACAACGCACGCTCGAACACACGGCTCAGTGCCATCACGACCGACCCGAACAGCGCCGCCAGCGTGGCGATCACGAATCCGATCAGCGCGATCCGCCCGGTGTTCACCAGTCCTTCGAGCAGTTCCGATCGCGCCTTACCGTCGAGGAAGGCTCGATCGAGAACCCGATGCGGTGGCGGCACGATGAACTTGCGCTGTTCGTTCAGCACCACGTGGTGCACGGCGTACCACACACCGATGAACAGGCCGAACACGGCGATCGCCGGCCCGTAGGCGACAGCTGCAGCGAGGGGAGAACGCTTGGTCTCGCTCATCCGTGGGCCTCCTTCAGGGCCTCGGACACCCGTCCGCACACCTCGGCGAAGGCGGCCTCGTAACGCAGGTCGTGCTCACGCGGATACGGGAACGAGATCGGAATGTCGGCAATGATGCGACCAGGGCGCGCCGACATGCACAGCACCCGTGTCGACAGGAACACCGCTTCGGAGATCGAGTGCGTGATGAACAGTCCGGCGAAGCCCTCGTGGACGAACAGGCGCAGCAGTTCGTCGTTCAACCGCTCGCGGGTGATCTCGTCGAGGGCGCCGAAGGGTTCGTCGAACATGAACACCGACGGCGACAGCACCAGGGATCGCGCCAGCGAGCAGCGCATGCGCATACCTCCCGACAACTGCTTCGGGTACTTGCCTTCGTGCCCGGTCAGACCCACCAGTTCGATGGCCTGGGAGGCGAGGCGACGTCGATCCGCCTTGCCAATTCCCTGCAGTTCGGCGTTCAGCTCGACGTTGCGCTGGACGGTCCTCCAGGGCAGGAGCGTGGCGTCCTGGAACACGTAGCCAAGGTGTTGACCGTCGACCTCACACGCCCCCTCGGTATGCCGAGTGAGCCCGGAGGCGATGCGCAGCAGGGTCGACTTGCCGCAACCCGAGGGTCCGACCACGGTGACGAACTCACCGCGATCGACGCTGAACGACACGTCGTCCACGGCATGCGTGCCGTCCGGAAACGTCATCGAGACGTGGCCGAAGACCAAGGCCGGTCTCGCTGCGGCACCCTGGTACGACTCGGCCACCGACGACGTCGGGGCAACGTCGGGGAGCGGCGGTGACGTCATCATGACCTCCTGGAAAATACGCGACGGGGCGTCTCCACAACGTCTCGTTCGTGTTGACTTTGTGTTAACTGCACGTGGCGTCCTTCGCCACGCGTCGGCCGCGGTGCCACACCCGCCGGTGGGCCGGACCGAAGGCGATCGCCTCTCGCACGGTGGCGCAGGGGAGTGCGACCAGATTGGCCGGACGCCCCACCTCGAGTTCGGGCACGTCGCGTGCCAGGGCGGCGTAGACCTGGGAGGTGACGGCATCGAGTGCCTGGTCCGGCAACAGGTGGGCCGTGGCGATCATCAGGCCCGCCGTCTCCAGCGGATCGCCGCGTCCGAGGGGATTGAACGGGTCCTGCAGATTGTCCGCTCCGGCGCAGACCGTGACACCGGCCCTCATCAGAGCTCGCACCGCCGTGACGCCCCTGGGCATCGCCTGCGGATGATCGCGGCCTTGCAGAAAGAGATTCGTCTGGGGGAGTGCGACCACGCTGATGCCCGCTCGTGCCACCAGTTCGGCCACCCAGTGCTGCGTCGTTTCGTCCTGGACACCCAGGCTCACGCAGTGACTCGCCGTCACCCGGTGGGGGAAGCCACCCCGGATCACGCGCTCTGCGAGGTCCTGCAGCGACAACACCGACGCATCGAGCGTCTCGTCCGTGTGCAGGTCGACCGACACCCCGGACTGGGCGGCGATCTCGAGGAGCACCTCGTTCGCGCCTGCCGGGTCGCGGTCGAGGTGCGGGCAACCACCCACCAGATCTGCTCCGATGGCCATGGCTTCTCGCAACAGCGCCCGGGAATCGGCGCCCGCCACACCGGTGACCGGCCACCCCGTCAGCGCCACGATCTCCAGGTCTGCGACGTCGGCCACCCGTCGCCTCACCTCGACCAGTGCCTCGATCGACCGCAGTCCGTGGTCGGGCACGGTGTCGGCGTGGGTCCTGATGGTGGTGCAACCATTGGCAGCGAGCAGACGGACTGCCCGTTCGGCCCGCTCGGCGATGTCGGGCACGTTCAGCAGATGCCGAGCGGCACCCATGGCGCTGATCGCGCCGAGGAGGTCTCCCGACTCGTTGGAGATGCGCTCGGCGAGAAAGGCCTTGTCGAGATGCGCATGGGGTTCGGCGAACGCAGGGAGCAGCATGTCGCCACCGAGGTCGACCACCTCCTCACCAGGCACGGCCCCGAGAACGTGGTCCACTGCGGCGATCCGCTGACCCTCAAGGCGCACCGACACCCGGGAGCCGTCACGGCGGCGCGCGTTCGTGATCAACATGTGACGGCACGTTAGCCCTGTCGTCATCGAGCGCTGGTACCTTCAGTACCCGTGGCGTCGGGAGCCCCCGTCGCCCGACGCTTTGGAGGTCCCTGATGAAGGTCGGTGCGTTCTTCTTCGGCGGTGTCGAGATGAGCGACGCAGGTGCGGGCGATCCGCACCCCATGGATCGCCGCTACGACAACGAGCAGGTGTGGAAGGCCACGACCGAGTACGTCGCTTCGGCCATCGAGGCCGACCGACTCGGCTTCGACTCGTTCTGGACCACCGAGCACCACTTCCAGTACGAGGGGTATGAGGTCATTCCCAACGGCCTGCTGATCTCCACGTGGATCGCCGCCCAGACCAAGAACATCCGCCTCGGGGCCATGTTCAACGTGGTGCCGCAGTGGAACCCACTGCGCCTCGCCGAGGACTTCGCAACGCTCCACAACCTGTCCGGTGGTCGGGGCATGCTGGGCGTCGGGCGGGGCACCGTCCCGCGCGAGGTGCTGCACCTCAACGACAAGGGGGTTTCGATCGGCTCGCACGACAACCCCGACCAGGCCGCTGACGACACGCTGAACCGTGAGGTGTTCGAGGAGTCGATGGAGATCATCCGGCGGGCACTGACCCAGGAGCGCTTCAGCTTCAGTGGCCGCCACTTCCAGATCCCCGTCCCCGGCATCCCCGACCGCGGTTCGACCGTTCAGGACCTGACACTGCTGCCCCGGCCCCGCCATCCCTTCGAGATCTGGCAGGCCGTCACCAGTCCCCCCACGCTCGACTACGTCCCCGTCGTGGGTCACAACGCCGTGTTCTGGAACCAGCACTACGCGTTCATCAAGCGTTTCTGGGACGTCTACGGCCAGAACTACGAAGCAGCGCACGGTGAGACGCTCGCCTCCTCCGCCAAGCGCATGCTGGTGATCTCGGTGCGCATCGAGGACACCTACGAGGAGGCGTACTCCTCGGCGACGCCGGGCCACGACGAGTTCTGGAAGTTCCTGGGCCCCTACGGTTGGAGCCGGGGTTACATGGGACCCGATGGCAGGCCCGCCAAGGCCGGCCTCATTCCAACGCTGGACGAGTCCATCGAGAACAAGACGATTCTCCTCGGCACGCCCGAGCAGGTCGCCGAGGGAGTCCAGTTCTACAAGGACCTGCTCGGCATGGACTACCTGACCATCTTCCCCCATCTGCTCGGCGACCCCTACAAGAAAGCCGACGAGCAGATGGCGCGTTTCATGGAAGAGGTCATGCCACTCGTCAACTGACGGGTGGGCAGTGGCGACCGTGACCGCACCCTCCATCGCTTCAACCCTGACGGGGGTTCTCGGCGACGGTGCCGTGAGTGCGGACCCCGAGGTCAACCGCTCGTTCGAGGTCGACTGGACGGGCCGCTTCCAGGGCCGCAGTGCGTGCGTGGTGCGACCGCGCACCAACGACGAGGTGGCGGCACTGGTGCGCTGGGCCGTGGAGCAGCAGTGCCCCCTGGTTCCACAAGGGGGCAACACCGGCCTGGTGGGTGGCGGCGTGCCCGACGCCTCGGGATCGAGTGTGCTCGTCTCGATGGGGCGCATGAGCGGCGTTCGTGACATCGACATCGTCGCCGGCCAGGCGACCGTGGAAGCCGGCGTGACCCTCGGGGCCCTCGATCGCGCCCTGGCCGGCGAAGCGTGGGAGTTCGGCGTCGATCTGGGGGCACGCGACAGTGCCACGCTCGGCGGCATGGCGGCGACGAACGCCGGAGGGTTGCGGGTACTGCGCTACGGCTCCATGCGCGCCAACGTGCTCGGTGTCGAGGCCGTCTTGGGCACCGGGCAGGTGGTGTCACATCTGCAGGGACTGGTGAAGGACAACACGGGATACGACCTCGCCGGACTGCTGTGCGGCAGCGAGGGCACCCTGGGCATCATCACCGCCCTGCGCCTGCGGCTGGTGCCGCGATGGTCCGACCGTCTCGCCGTGTGGTTGGCCTGCGACGACTGGTCTCATGCCGTCGACGTGGCGACTGCCGCCCGGCTCTCGATCGACGGTCTGGACGGGTTGGAAGCGGTCGATTCTGCAGCACTGCGTCATGTCCAGGAGCAGTTGGGACTACCGCCGCTTTTCGCCACGACCCCTCCCGTGGCACTGCTCGTGGCGTGGGCGGGGCGCGGCGAGCCACCCGATGCACTGGGAGCACTGGTGGGCGATCACGCCCATGTGGCGGGGGCCGACGCCGCCCAGTGGCGCTCCCTCTGGGCCTACCGCGAGCGCGTGACCGAGGCCGTGGCGCGGGTGGGCGTACCGCGCAAGTTCGACGTGACGTTGCCCCTGCGAGACCTCGCCGAGTTCACCCGGCGGATCGCGCTCGAGCCCGCTGCGCACCGGGCCGTGGTGTTCGGCCACCTCGGCGACGGCAATCTCCACGTGAACCTTCCCGGTCAGGGCGAGCAGTCCACGGGGGACGACGTCGACGGGCGAATCCTCGAGCTCGTGGCCGACTGCGGCGGGTCGATCAGTGCCGAGCACGGGATCGGTCGGCACAAGGCACCCTGGCTGCACCTCAACCGAAGCCCTCAGGAACTGGCGGCGTTCCGCTCACTGAAGGCAGCACTGGACCCGGCGGGCATCATGAACCCCGGTGTGATCCTTCCCACTTGAACCACCGCCCGTGTGGCGTCGGACACACCGCTGCGGCCAAGATCAGCCTGTGATCCAACACCTGCACCAAGCCTGGACCCAACTGACCTCCGCCGGCGCCCCGTTCGCCCTGGGAGAGGCCACGGTGAGGGGCATCCCGATGACGACGTTCGCCAGCGCACCGCCCACCATGCGGATGCTGTGGGAGATGACCGCCGGGCGCGGTGACGACACCTACCTGGTGTACGAGGACGAGCGCTACAGCTACGGCGAGATCCACGCTCTGGTGCGTCGCTTCGCCCAGGTGCTGCGCGACGAACACGGAGTCGGCTCGGGCGACCGCGTGGCGTTGGCCATGAGGAACTACCCCGAGTGGGTGGTGGGCTACTGGGCGACGGTCTCCATCGGCGCCGCAGTCGTGGGCATGAACGCCTGGTGGACCGGCCCCGAGATGCAGTACGGCCTCGAGGACTCCCGCCCCAAGGTGCTGGTATGCGATGACGAGCGGCTCGAGCGAGTGTTGCCGCACCTCGACGGCTTGCGAGCCGTGGCACCGTTGCACGTGATCTCGGTCCGTTCCGACCGGCCGCTTCCCGCCGACGCCGTGCGCTGGGAGGACACCGTGCGGGCGCACGACGCACCCGACGCCCTTCCGGCGGCGACCATCGACCCCGACGACGACGCCACGATCTTCTACACCTCGGGCACCACCGGCTTTCCCAAGGGCGCGCAGCTCACCCACCGGGGCTCTGTGCACAACATCATGCACCTGGTCTTCTGGACGACGGTGACCCAGATGGCAGAGGCGCTCGCCGTGGCGGCGGGCGACCTGCCGGCACCGGTGTCCCCGGCCGGCGCCACGCCACCCAAGGCGGTGTTCATGGCCCCCACGCCACTGTTCCACGTGACGGCCTGCAACTGCCTCCTCCACCCGTGCACCATGGCCGGGGGGACACTCGTGCTCACGTACAAGTGGGACCCCGCCCGAGCGTTGGAGCTGATCGAGCGCGAGCGGGTGACCAACTTCTCGGGGGTACCCACGATGAGCCGAGAGCTGCTGGCGCACCCGGACTGGTCACGACGCGACACGTCCTCGCTCCTGGGCATGGGAGGGGGCGGCGCAGCGCTGCAGCCCGACCTCGTCGAGAAGATCGACAAGTCGCTCTCCAAGGGCGTGCCGTCGACGGGCTACGGCCTCACCGAAACACACGGCATCGTGACGGCGAACTCGGCGCGGTTCTTCCTCGCCAAGCCCGCGTCCTGCGGTCCGGTCATGCCGACCCTGGAGAAGAAGTTGGTCGATGAGGCCGGTCAGGACCTCGAGCCCGGACCCGACGTGGTCGGGCAACTCTGTGTGCGCGGCCCGGTGGTCATCAAGGGCTACCTCAACCGCCCCGAGGCCACGGCCGACGCGATCCGTGACGGCTGGTTCAACACGGGAGACATTGCGCGCGTCGACGAGGACGGCTTCGTGTACATCGTCGACCGCGCCAAGGACATGGTGCTGCGCGGCGGCGAGAACGTGTACTGCTCAGAGGTCGAAACGGCCATGTACACCCATCCCGACGTGGCGGAATGCGCCGTGTTCGGCATTCCCGACGAGCGCCTGGGTGAGGAGGTGGCAGCCGCCGTGGTCCCGGCCCCGGGTTCCTCGCTGGACGAGGCGACACTGCGAGAGCACCTGGCAGCGCGGATCGCCCGCCACAAGATCCCCGCCCGGATGTGGTTCCTCGACGAGCCGCTCCCTCGCAACGCCAACGGCAAGTTCGTCAAGCGCGAACTGAAAGTGCGGCTGCTCAGCGCTGACTGACCTGCGCTCGACCGCAACTCAGAACCACTGACCGCGCTGCTCCAACACGTTGCGCAGCACCAGTGGCTGGTCGGTCATGATCCCGTCCACGCCCAGATCGAGCAGGCGGTGCATCGTTCCCGGATCGTCGATCGTCCACACGTGTACCTGCAGTCCCAGGCGGTGAGCCGTGGCCACCAGTGCGTCGGTGACCACGGGAACGGGACCCTGGCGCAGGGGTATCTGTGCTGCGTGACCCGACGGCCGAGCGAGCGAAGGGTGCGAACGGCTGGCGGCCACCAGACGCGCCGTGGCCAGCGGCCCGAGTGACGAGCACAGACGCGGACCGAGGCGCTGGCGCAGCCTCCGGAGACGCCGGTCCGAGAAGGCACCGACACAGATGCGGTCCAGGCAGTCGGCCCGCTCGAGTACCTCGACGAGTGCCTCCACGGCGTGATCGCTCTTGCAGTCGATGTTCCAGCGCGCCTGGGGCCATGCGGCGAGCAACTCGTCCAGCCGCGGGATCGGTTCGCGACCCGCCACTCTCGCCGTCGCCACCTCGGCCCAGGGCATCGCTCCCACGATGCCCGGCCGCCCGCAGGTGCGGCTGAGGTCCACGTCGTGGAACGCCACCAGCACCCCGTCGGCGGTCACGTGGACGTCCGTCTCGAGATACCGGTAGCCCAGGTCGACTGCGTACTGGAACGCGGCGGCAGTGTTCTCGGGGGCGGCGCTGGCACCGCCACGATGGGCGAACGGCAGGGGACCGGGATGTTCCAGGTAGTCGTGGGGCACCTGCGAAGTATGGTCCTGGCATGAGCGATGTCACTGCACTTCCGCTGGCCGGGGCCCTCCACACCGGATCGGGCCCGACCCCCGACACCATCGAGGTGCGCGCCCCATTCGACGGGCGCCTTCTGGGCCGCGTGCCGCGCTGCGACGCCAACGATGTGGGGCGAGCCGTGGCCTCGGCCAAGGCGGCCCTCCACCGTGGCGACTTCCCGTTGTACGCCCGCGCCGCCGTACTCGACGCAGCCTCCCGAGCACTGACCGCCCACGCCGACGAGGTGGCCCGCCTCGTGGCGACGGAGGCCGCCAAACCCATCCGAACGGCCCGTGTCGAGGTGGAGCGGGCGGCCGGTACCTTCTCCTTCGCTGCCGCCGAGGCCCGGACGTTCACCGGTGACATGGTGCCCCTCGAGGCGCTACCCAGCGGTGTCGGGAAACTGGGCTTCGCCCTGCGGGTGCCCGTCGGCGTGGTGGGTGCCATCGCGCCGTTCAACTTTCCGCTCAATCTCGTCGTCCACAAAGTCGCCCCGGCCATCGCGGCGGGCTGTCCCGTCGTGCTCAAACCGGCGAGCCAGACACCGCTCACGGCGATTCGACTGGCGGAGTTGCTGATCGACGAGTGCGGACTGCCGGCCGACTGGCTGCACGTGGTCACCGGTGGGGGCGGCACCGTCGGCAACGCCATCGTCGACCATCCCGACATCGCACTCGTGTCGTTCACCGGCTCACCCGAGGTCGGATGGGGTATCCGTGCCCGAGCACCCCGCAAGCGCGTCGGTCTCGAACTGGGGAACAACGCCCCGATCATCATCGCCGCCGACGGCGACTGGCGGACTGCTGCCGCCAAGGTTCAGGTGGCCGGCTTCAGCCATGCCGGGCAGAGCTGCATCTCGACCCAGCGCATCTACGTCCACGAACAGCACGAGCAGGCGTTCGTCGACGACCTGGTACATCGGGTCGGTCAATTGGTGGTGGGTGATCCCCTCGACGAGCGCACCGATGTGTCGGCCCTCATCTCCACCGAGGAGCGCGACCGCGTGATGTCCTGGATCGAGGAGGCCGTCGCCAACGGTGCCACCATCGAGGCGGGGGGCCGGCTCGACGACGCCGGCGTGCTGTTGCCGACCGTGCTCACAGGCACCACGGCCGATATGAAGGTGTGCGCTCGGGAGGTGTTCGGCCCGGTCGTCACGGTGAACCGCTTCCGTGACCTCGACGATGCGTTCGCGGCGGCCAACCACACCGACTACGGGCTTCAGGCCGCCGTCTTCACCGCAGACCTGGCGACGGCGCTCACCGCCGTACGCACGCTCGACTTCGGCGGTGTGCTCGTCAACGAGGTACCCACCTGGCGGGCCGACCACCAGCCGTACGGCGGTGTCCGCGACAGCGGCAACACACGTGAAGGCCCCGCCTACGCCATCAGGGAGATGACCGAACTGCGCATGGTCGTCCTGAGCGGCTGACGCCGCGCGGCAGCCTCAGATCGAGCGACCGGCGTCTCGCCAGTATTCGTCCTTCAGCAGACGCTTGTACAGCTTGCCGGTGGGGTGGCGGGGGAGTTCGGTACGGAAGTCCACCGAGCGCGGGCACTTGATATCGGCGAGATGCTCGCGACAGAAGGCGATCAGTTCGCGTTCGAGCAGTCGCCCGGCCTCGGCGTCGGCGGGCATCGCAGCGGGCTGCACCACGGCTTTGACCTCTTCGCCGAACTCGTCGTTGGGCACACCGAACACCGCCACGTCGATCACCTTCGGGTGCGTCACCAGGAGGTTCTCGGCTTCCTGCGGATAGATGTTCACCCCGCCCGAGATGATCATGTAGGCCTTGCGATCGGTCAGGTACAGGAAGTTGTCGCTGTCCAGGTAGCCGACGTCACCCAACGTGCTCCAGCCCTTGGGGTGGCGGGAACCGCGGGTCTTCTCGGGATCGTTGTGGTACTCGAAGGTGTTCCCACCCTCGAAGTAGATCGTGCCGCTCTCGTAGGCGGGCAGTTCGTCGCCGTTCTCGCCCACGATGTGCACCGTGCATCCGATGGGCATGCCCACGGTGCCCTCGTGCGCCAGCCACATGGGGCTGTTGCAGTACACGAAGCCGTTGCCCTCGGTCCCTGCGTAGTACTCGTGCAACACGGGACCGAACCACTCGATCATCTGCTTCTTCACGGGGATGGGACAGGGCGCTGCCGCATGGATGACGCAGGCGATACTGGACACGTCGTAACGGTCCCGAGCGTCGGCGGGCAGTTTGAGCATGCGCACGAACATGGTGGGCACCACCTGGGTGCACGTCACACCGAAGCGTTCGACGGCGGCCAGGAACTGCTCGGCATCGAAATGCTCCATGACCACCGCCGTCCCACCCACCCGGTGCACACCCATGGTGAACCGCAGTGGCGCCGCGTGATACAGGGGAGCCGGCGACAGGTACACCGTGTTGGCGTCGACGCCGAACAACATCTGCATCATGGGAGCCACGTTGCCGCTCGACTCCTCGAGGGGCTGGGGCGTGAACGCCGGCAGGACGCCCTTGGGCTGACCGGTGGTCCCGCTCGAGTAGAGCATGTCCACGCCAGCCACGCGGCTGGCCAGCGGCGTCGCGACGTGCTGTGCCGTCGCTTCCTCGTACGACTCGTAGCCCTCGATCACCCCGTCGAGCATCAGGCGGCGCTCGACACCGGGGGTCGACGCCACGATCTCGCCCGCCTGCGCCGCCTTATAGGCGGAGGTGATGAACACGCGGGCGCCGCAGTCCCGCAGGATGTAGCTCAACTCCTCGCTGGTGAGGCGCGACGAGGCGGCCGTGTAGATCAGGCCGGCGTAGTGGCAACCCCAGACGATCTCGAGGAAGCGCGGGTGGTTCTCGAGGCACAGCGCCACATGGTCTCCGGGCCTCAGACCGGTGGCGTACAGCAGTTGGCTCAGCCGATTGGCCCCTGCGTCCAGTTCGCCGTACGTCTGAACGGCCCCGGTCGACGCCATGACCACGGCGGGCTTGTCTGAATGCTGATCGAGGAACGCTCCCGGAAACATGCTGGCGAAGGTAGTCCACGGTACGTTGACCGTGTGGAGCCGGTCCCGCGTTTCGCCGAGTTGATGAGGCGTCCCGATACCTCCCTCGACGAGGCCCTGCTCACGATCGCTGCGGCGGTGGGCGGCCCTCTCGACCTGATCGAACAGTTGGCCCGCTTGGACGAGTTGGCGGCCACGTGTCCGTCGCCCACGACGGAGGGGGTCGTGCGCCACCTCTTCCGTGGTCCCGATGCCTTCCTCGGCGACCGCACCACGTACGACGATCCCGAGAACTCCCAACTCGACCGGGTCCTGGACCGCCGCCGAGGCATACCCATCACTCTGTCGTGTGTGGCCATCGAAGTGGCCCGCAGACTCGGCGTTCCTCTCCTCGGCGTCGGTCTGCCCGCACACTTCCTCGTCGCCGAGGTGGACCCCTCCTCGATGCGGGCGCTGCGGTGGTTCGACTGCTTCGACGCCGGCGCAGCCCTCGACGCGAGGGCCTGTGAGGCCTTGTACCGACGGGTCAGCGGGGACGCGAGACGGTTCGACGCCTCATGGTTGCGGCCCGTCACGACACGCCAGATCATCCTGCGGGTGCTCAACAATCTGAAGGCGTCGGCGCAGCGTCGTGGAGACCTCCGACTGCTGCATCGGGTGATGCACCTGCGCATGGGCCTCGCCGAACTCGCCCTCGCCGAACACGACGAGATGGCACGCCTGATGGCGCCCTACAACTGACGAGGGAGCACACTGCGAACCATGATCGATCAGAGCGTCAAGCGCTGCCTGGGGCAGATGATGCACGGTGTGCAGGTGGTCGGAGCGGCCCACGATGGTGTCGTGCGGGCATACACCAGCCACTGGGTGTCGCAGGTCAGCTTCGAGGAGCCGGTGGTCATGGCATCGGTGTCGCCCAGGCACGACACCTATCCACTGATGGCGGCCACCGGTCGTTTCACGGTGTCGGTCCTGGGAGGCGACCAGGTCGAGATCGGGCAGTACTTCTCGTACCCGGGCCGCAAGTTCCGTCACGTGATCGACGACTACCTCGAACTGCTTCCCGGAAGCGGGCTCCCCGTGGTCACCAATGCACTGGCGTGGTTGCGGTGCGAGACGTTCCAGGTGGTGCCGGTCGTCGACCACGAACTTCACCTCGCCCGCGTCGTCGAGGTGGGGCCTGGTCGGCTGAGGGAACCGCCGCTGCTCTACTCGAGCCGTCTTGGTTGGCGGATCGCCGGCGACAAGGCCCGAGAGCCCGGGGTCTCCATACGCGACCGCCTGCTCGAGCGTCTGGGTGAGGCACCTGACGAGGTCGACTGAGGTAGGGCGAGGGTGCCGTCGGGGTCTGAGCAGGGTTGAGGGCAGTGGGGTACCACACGGTACGGTGGTCACGTCGCCAATGTCACGGTCACGTCACCGGGGGTCCCCATGACCAGCATCGCCAGCATCGTCACCGATGAACAGCGCGTCGACGCGCTCATCGACCAACTTCTTGCCGAGCACCCTCCCTCGACCACCCCGCCGCAGGTCTTCCTGGGTGCGCAGTACGACCTGGGCCTGGCGTGGGTGCAGTTTCCCGAGGGCAGTGGCGGACTGGGCCTCAACCCCCGTCTGCAGAAGCTGATCAACGAGCGCGTCTTCGCTGCCGGGGCGCCCAACGCCTTCGCCCGCAACCCGATCGGCTACGGCATGTGCGGCCCCACGGTGGCAGTCTGGGGATCACCCGAGCAGAAAGCGCGCTATCTGCGCCCGCTGTTCACGGGCGAGGAGATCTGGTGCCAGTTGTTCTCCGAGCCGGGTTCGGGATCGGACTTCGCCGGCCTGTCCTCCAAGGGTGTACGTGACGGCGACGAGTGGGTGGTCAACGGCCAGAAGGTGTGGACCACGCTGGCCCACCTGTCGCGGTGGGGTCTGCTCGTGGTGCGCACCGATGCCGAAGCCGTGAAGCACGCCGGCCTCACGGCGTTCGTCGTCGACATGCACGCCCCCGGCGTCGAGGTCCGGCCGCTCTACCAGATGACCGGTGAGGCGGAGTTCAACGAGGTGTACTTCACCGACGTGCGCGTACCCCACGCCGAGATGCTGGGGCAGCCCGGGGATGGTTGGCGAGTGTCGCTGACCACGCTCATGAACGAACGGGTCTCCATCGGTGGCGTGATCCCGCAGAAGGGTTCGGGCACCATTCGCGATCTGGTCAAGACGTGGCAGAACCTGCCCGAGGAACGGCGCGACCCCGCGAGCCGTGACGCGGTGATGAAGTTGTGGATCCGGGCCGAACTGCTGCGGCTCACCAACATCCGGGCCGCGCAGAACCGGAAGATGGGCGATCCGGGCCCCGAGGGCTCGATCGCGAAGATGGCCTCCGCCGATCTGAACAAGGCCATCTACGAACAGGTGGTCGACCTGATGGGTGCCGACGGCATGTTGTTCGGCCGCTACGACCGGGTGCGTCCCGAGACCACGATGGGCTACGACACCATGCAGAAGGCGTTTCTGCGCAGTCGGGCGAACTCGATCGAGGGCGGTACCACCGAGGTGATGAAGAACATCCTGGGTGAGCGCGTGCTCGGACTGCCCGGCGACGTGCGTGTCGACCGGGACGTGCCCTGGAGCAAGGTGCCGCGGAACTGAGTCCCGACGGTTCGATCAGCGCTTCAGGGCGGCGAGCACGTCGCTCGCCCTGAGGCGACGGTCGTCGAGTGCGGGTCGCACCGACAGCGACCCACCCGACATCGCGGTCACCGCAGTCTCGACCGACGTCTGCAGGTCGCGCAGGTTACGCGGCGGCGGGAAGTACTCGTCCTCCTCGGTGACCCGCACCTCCTCGACCCCGCCCCGAGGTCGCAGGGCTTCGATGACCGCCGTCACGAGTTCCTCGGGAGCCGAGGCTCCCGCCGTGACCCCGACGATCCCGTTCAGTCCCTGTGGCAGTTCGCTCACGTGGTTGATGCGGAACACCTGCTCGCAACCGCTCTCGCGTGCCAGTTGCTCCAGTGCCCGTGTGTTGGAGGAGTTCGACGAGCCGATGACGACGATGGCGTCGCAGCGGTCGGCCATCGCCATGAGGGCGCTCTGGCGGTTGGTGGTGGCGAAGCACAGATCGGAGCGTCCAGGCGTCCAGACATCGGGAAACCGATCCCGGACGGCGACGGCGACACCCTCCCAGTCCCGGTGCGACAAGGTGGTCTGGGCCAGCAGGGCCACCGGTTCATCGAACTGGGGGAGTGCCTCCACCTCCGCCACCGACTCGACCCGACTGATGGCCCGAGGTGCCACCGCCATGGTGCCGACCGCCTCCTCGTGACCCTCGTGGCCCACGTAGACGATCCGGTAACCCTTGCCGGCCCGCACCTTCACCTCGTGGTGAACCTTGGTGACCAGAGGGCAGACGCTGTCGACGACGTAGCCGCCCCGCTCGCGCGCCGTGGTCACCACCTCGGGAGCCGACCCGTGTGCCGACAACATGATGGGTCGACCGGCTGGCACCTCGGTCAGGTCATCGACGAACACCACGCCGAGTTGCGAGAAACGCTCGACCACGACTTTGTTGTGCACGATCTCGTGGTAGCAGTACACCGGCGGCTCGAACGTGCGCACCATCCAGGCCAGGGCCTTGATGGCCATCTCGACACCGGCGCAGAAACCCCGTGGGGCAGCGACGAGCACGAGGTCGACGGCGGAGCGTTCGGCGTGCTGCGTCATCGCCCTGGAGGTTAGCCATCAGGTGCCCCGATAGCCTGACCGGCCGTGTCTCCCGCCGTCACCACCGTCGTCGCCGTGGCCCCGGGCTCGGCAGCCGAGACGGCCGGCCTCCAGGTGGGTGACGAGGTACTGCGCGTCAACGGCCTGCAACCCCGGGACGTGATCGAGTGGCGTCTGGGCGTCGATGAGGCCGAGGTGGAACTCGACGTGCGACGCGGAGGTCTCGAGTGGACGGCACAGGTCAGCAAGCGGGCCGGCGAACCCCTGGGTGCCGAGGTGGCCAGCGCTCTGTTCGACCAGGTCAGGACCTGTGACAACCACTGCGAGTTCTGCTTCATCTACCAGTTGCCGCCCGGGCTGCGGTCCAGCCTGTACCTCAAGGACGACGACTACCGCCTGTCGTTCCTGTACGGGAACTTCACGACCCTGACGCGCTTCACCGAGGCCGACCTCGAACGGGTGATCACCGAGGGCCTGTCACCACTGCACGTCAGCATCCACGCCACCGACGTCCACGTGCGGACGCGCATGCTGCGCAACCGGCGAGGCGCCACCAGTCTTCGATGGCTGCGAGCCCTGCTCGACCACGGCATCAGCGTGCACGGACAGTTGGTGGTGTGCCCGGGTGTGAACGACGGCGAGGTGCTCGAGGACACCCTTGCCGGCATCCTCGACCAGTTCCCGGAACTGACGACCGTGGCCGTCGTGCCACTCGGTGTCTCGCGCTACAACCATGAGCCTGCCATGCGACCCCACACCCGCGACGAGGCTCGACACGTGGTCGACATCGTGGGGCGCTGGCAGCAGACGATGCTCGACACCCTGGGACGTCGAGTGGTGCATGCCGCCGACGAGTACTACCTGGTGGGGAAGTGTGCGTTTCCGGCCGCCGACGCCTACGAGGGCTTTCCCATGCACGAGGACGGGATCGGCATGGCCCGAACCTTCGAACTCGAGTTCACCGGACGAGTCGAGGTACCGACAGGTCCCCAGTCGGGCTTCTTCTCGTGGGTCGATGGAGCGCCGGCTGCCGGCTACCGGGCACCGCGGAATCCTGCCGACTCCACTGCGTTGCGTCCGTCGCCGACCCAGGCGAGCGGCGCCCCCACCCCGGTGTCGATGCGGCCGCGACGAGGTGCACCCGTGGCTGTCCTCACCGGCGAGTACGGTGCCCAGGTGATCTCACCCCTCATCGCATCGCTGCGTCGGGACGACATCCGCGTGGTCCCCGTGCGCAACGACTTCTTCGGGGGCAACACCGCTGTCGCCGGACTGCTCGTGGCGCAGGATCTCGTCCGTGTGCTGTCGGAGCAACCCGAGGGGCATCGCTATCTACTCCCCGACGTGTGCCTGAGCGAGGGCCGCTTCCTGGACGGTGGCACGCTCGCCGACCTCCCGCGACCGGTCGAGGTCATCCCCACCGACGGCATCGCGCTCCGACGCGCCCTGGAGACGTCATGACCGAACCGACCCGCCTGCCGACCGTCGTCATCGTCGGTCGTCCCAACGTGGGCAAGAGCACCCTGTTCAACCGGATCATCGGTGAGCAGACCGCCATCGTGGAGGACCAGCCCGGCGTGACCCGCGACCGACAGGTCCGTCAGGCCGAGTGGCTGGGGAGGCCCTTCGATCTGGTGGACACCGGGGGGTGGCTTCCCGGGGGTAGCGATCTCGACGCCAAGGTCAGCCGTCAGGTCGAGCAGGCGGTGCGGTCTGCCGACGTCGTGCTGTTCTGCGTGGACGCCGCCACCGGCCTCACCGACGACGATGCCGCCGTCGCCTCGTGGCTGCGACGCACTGGTGTCCCCACCATCGTGGTGGCCAACAAGGCCGACAACGACCGACGCGAGACCGAGCGCTGGGCGTTCCTCGCGCTCGGCCTGGGCGACCCGTTCCCCGTCAGCGCCCTTCACGGCCGCCGAGCGGGCGATCTGCTCGACGAGGTCGTGGGGCGCTTTCCCACCGAGGTTGCGGCGACGGCGAGTACGACCTCCGACGACGCCGACGGCAGCGACGATGCCATGCGCTCGCACCAGGCCGGCGGACCGCCCCGAGTAGCCCTGGTGGGTCGCCCCAACGTGGGTAAGAGCACGCTGTTCAACCGTCTGGTCGGTGACGATCGCAGCGTGGTGCACGATATGCCGGGCACGACGCGCGACGCCGTCGACACCCTGGTCGAGACTCAGGACGGGCCGATCGTCTTCGTGGACACAGCCGGAATGCGGCGTCGTAGTCGCATCGACGAGAGCACCGAGTACTACTCGATGGTCCGAGCGCTGAGAGCACTCGACAATGCCGATATCGCCCTGCTGGTCGTGGACGCCACCGACGGAGTCACCAGTCAGGACCAGCGACTCGCCGAGCGGATCGACGCCGCCGGTTGCCCCATCGTGGTCGTTCTCAACAAGTGGGAGTTGCTCGACGATCCCGAGCGCCGGCTGGCCTTGGCCACCGAGGTCGGTCGCAAACTGTCCTTCGTGGGCGACGCCCCGGTGCTCAAGATCTCGGCACTGACCGGCAAGGGTGTCCACAAGTTGCAACCCGTGCTCGCCGACGCCATCGAGCAGTACCACCGCCGTGTGCCGACACGTGATGTGAACCGGGTGATCGCCGCGGCCCAACAGCGCCAGCCGGCCCCCGGCGGCGCACGGGTGCTCTACGCGCTCCAGGGCGCCAACGACCCACCTACGTTCACCCTGTTCGTCAACCGAGACCTCCCACCGACGTACCTGCGGTTCCTCGAGCGAGCGATCAGGGAGGCATTCGACTTCGGGTCGGTTCCCATCAAACTGCGAGTGCGCCGGCGCGCCGAGTGAGGGCTGATCACATGACACAGGTGGCCGTACGTGCCGTGGTGTGAGGAGTGCGCCAAGTACTGGGCGCCCTCGGCGATGCGCCCCGACGGGACCTGCCCGCGCTGCGGCGTGCTCATCGAGTCCACCGGGGCGGCCTCGACGGCGAAGACGCTCGATCTCCGGAGCCTGGCGCGATCGACCGACACCGGGGGAGCGGAGGAGGAAAAGGCGCCATGGCACTTCAAGCTGCTCGTGGTCGCACTGATCGGATATCTCGGTTGGCGGCTCGTCGACCTGTTCATGTGAGGCGGGCGTCGTTGGTTGCGGCGACCCCTCAGCCGCTAGAGTCGAGCGAGCACAAGGTCACGGGCTGTGGCGCAGCTTGGTTAGCGCGCTTGACTGGGGGTCAAGAGGTCGTGGGTTCGAATCCCGCCAGCCCGACCATGGTGCACGGCGGTTTCTGCCGAGGCACCCGAGTTACGTCATGACGAAAATCGACTCCCCGAACTCCTCCCGACGTGAGATCGGGGTGACCGTATGGTCGGTGTGGTCGTGGCTGGTCCTCGGTGTCGCCGTGATCGTGTGGTTGCCCATGGTGGCGATCGTTCGTCTGGTCACGGCCCCGTTCGACCGAGGGCGTTACGCAGCAGGCCGACTGTTCCGGTTGCTCGCCGTCGTCCATCAGCGCCTCAATCCGTTGTGGCACTTCGAGGTGTCCGGCCCACTGCCGACCGATCCCCGCCGCCCCTACGTGGTGGTGTCGAACCACGAGTCCTTCGTCGACATCCTCCTCATCAGCCATCTCCCCTGGGAGATGAAATGGCTGAGCAAGGCCGAGATGTTCAAGATCCCGCTGGTCGGCTGGCTGATGCGGCTCGCCCACGACGTGCCGCTGCGACGTGGCGAGCGCGACAGCGTGGTGGCGGCGTTGGCGGCCTGCCGCGATCGTCTCGACCGGCGTGTGTCGGTCATGGTGTTCCCCGAGGGGACCCGATCGGCCAGCGGCGAGATGGGGCAGTTCAAGGACGGCGCTTTCCGGTTGGCCATCGAGGCCGGTGTGCCGGTGCTGCCCCTCGCCGTGCACGGCACTCGCTCGGCACTGCGCAAGCACGACTGGCGACTGGGCCGGGCGCACGCCCGTGTGCGCGTGCTGGAACCGATCGACACGTCGGGTATGACCCTCGACGACGTCGAGCAGTTGCGCAACACGGCCCGCAGCACCATCGCCGCCGCCGTCGAGCAGTTGCGCCAGGCCAGCTGAGCGCGCGCTCAGGAGTTGGAGGCGAAACTCTCGACGTGGTGACGATGACCGGCGATCACCACGAGATCGCCGGCGTGCAGCACGGTGTCGGCGGTGGTGTAGGTGAAGGGCTGTTTCCCGTGCTTGATACACACCACCGTGATGTTGTGCCTCGCCCGGAGTTCGCTCGAACCCAGCCGTACGCCATCGAGTTGCTTCGGGACCGGGAGTTCGACGAGCAGGAAATCGTCGTCGAGCACGATGTACTCGCGCATGGTGCCCGTGACCAGGTGCGCCGTGCGCTGCCCCATCTGTGACTCGGGAAGCACCACATGATGGGCTCCCACACGCTCGAGGATCTTCCCGTGAGGTTTGGTGATGGCCTTGGCCCAGATGTTCGAGACCCCGATGTCCACCAAGGCAGCCGTGGCAAGCACGCTGGACTCGACGTCGGTGCCGATGCACACCACCGCCGTCGACACGTTCTCGGCTCCCATCTGACGCAGAACGGCCTCGCTGGTGCAGTCGGCCTGACGGACGTGGGTGAGCAGGTCCATGTGGTCCTGCACCCTCTGGGCGTCGGAGTCGACGGCCAACACCTCGTGGCCCATCTCCACCAAGGTGGTGGCCAGAGCACTGCCGAATCGTCCCAGACCGATCACGAGCACCTCGTTGGAGGTGGCGAGGCGGCCGTCACGTTTCCAGAAGCGTTGCCGTGGCTGCTGTTCGTCCATGGTGACTCCTCGGCATCAGCCGATGATCGGCCGTTCTTGGGGGTAGTGGAATCGCTGCAGGCGTTGACGATAGGCCAACGCCGTGACCAGTGTGGTGGGGCCCACGCGGCCGGCCAACATGAGCAGGATCAGCGCGATCTTCGACACGTCGGGCAGATCGGCGGTGATGCCCGTCGACAGGCCCACCGTGGCGAAGGCCGACACCGACTCGAACAGGGCTGGCGTGAGGGTGAGGTCGGCCGATACCAGCAGCACGGTCGTGACCGCCATGACCGAGCCGATGGCCAGGATCACCACGGTCACCGCCTGACGGATCACCGTCGCCGGAACCCGTCGGTGCAGCACGTTCACGTCGGTGTCGCCGCGAACCTCACTCCACAGCACGAAGCCCAACAGAGCGAATGTCGTCACCTTGATGCCGCCGCCGGTGGAGGCGGGGCCGGCTCCGATGAACATGAGGATGGTGGTTACCAGCAACGTGGGCTCCTCCATGGCGCCCACATCGACCACGTTGAAGCCGGCGGTGCGCGGGCTGACCCCTTGGAACCAGGCGCTCAGCAGTTTCTCGCCCAGACCCATGGGACCCAGGGTGGCGGGGTTGCCCCACTCGAACATGCCCACGAGCAGCGGTCCGGTGACCACCAGTGCACCTGTTCCGGCAATGGTGAGACGGGTGTGCAGGTTCCAGTGGCGGGGCCGAACCTTCCGCACCAGTTGCATGATCACCGGAAAGCCCAGGCCGCCCAGGATGAGCGCCCCCGAGAGGCTCAACACGATGAACGGGTCGCCCGAGAAACCGATCAGGTTGTCGCGGTACAACGCGATCCCGGCGTTGTTGAAGGCGGCCACCGAGTGGAACAGTCCCTCGTACAGCGCAGCGCCCAACTCGACGTCGTAGTAGGTCCATAATCTGACGGCGACCACCAACGCCACGGCGGCTTCCACCATCAGGGTGATCACGGCAATACCCCCGATGAGCGAGCGCATCTCACGGTGGTCGACCACCCCGATCTCGGCCTGAGCCAGCATGCGCTGGCGAAGCCCCATGCGGCGAGCGGCGAACAACGCCAACAACGACCCGATGGTCATGATGCCGAAGCCACCGATCTGGATGAGGATCAGCACCACGAGTTCGCCGAACAGCGACAGGTTCGTGACGTCGAACGTGGACAGCCCGGTCACGGTGACCGCCGAGGTGGACAGGAACAACGAGTCGAGGACCGGACCCGAACGGCCAGGATCGAACGCCCACGGCAGGCAGAGCAATAGGGTCCCCAGCGCGATCAGGGCCACGAACGCCACCACCACCAGCTGCGCCGGATTGCGCACGGAGACGCTCAGGCGGCGGAGGGGCACGGGCACACGGTAGCGAGTCGCCCTCCGCGGTCGCGATATCGCCACTAGGGTCGACGACGTGTGCGGTCGAGTGGTGACCACCTGGAGTGCGCCACGTCTGGCGTCATACTTCTCGGCTCTTCTCACCCCCGAGGTCGTCGACACGGACGAACTCGCCCGGTACAACGTCGCCCCCACCTCCATGCTGTACGTGGTGCGCGACGACGCCGAGGGCCGACGCTGGCTCGATCGCTGCCTGTGGGGTCTGGTGCCGCGGTGGGCTCGCGACCCGTCCGGTGCATCCAAACTGATCAACGCCCGCGCCGAGAGCCTCTTCGAACGGCCGACGTTCCGACCGCTCATGGCGCGCCATCGCTGCCTGGTCCCCATCGACGGGTTCTACGAGTGGGGACCTGATCGGCGACCGCACTACATCCACCCCGCCGACGACATACCCCTGGCGGTGGCGGGTCTGTGGACCACCTGGCACGATCCGTCGGGTCGGCTCCTGCGATCCTGCACGCTGCTCACCACCGACGCCATCCCCGAGTTGGCGCCCGTGCACCATCGCATGCCCGTGGCGGTGACCCCTGACGACCGCGACACATGGCTGACACCAGAACCCCTGCACCCCGACGAGGTGGCCACGATCGTGGAGCGCTCCCGCCAGTGGGCCACAGGGCACTGGACGTGGCACGAGGTGTCGCGCGACGTCAACCGCGCTGGCGTGGATCGACCGGCGCTCCTCGAACCGTTGCCCGCCGAACCCGCCCAGGGTCAACTGTTCGACGGGTGATGCCCCAGGGTGTCCAACGCCTCCACGATGGCGTGGGCGGCGCGCTCCAGTTCGGTGCGCTCCACCGAGGCCGCCGCATGAGCGAACGACAACTCCGACAGGTGGTTGGTGGGAACCACGTGCAGGTGGGTGTGGGGTACCTCGTAGCCGGCGATGATCAGCCCGACGCGCTCACACGAGAAGGCCCGTTGTTGAGCCTGACCAATGCGGTGTGCCACCCGGAAGAGATGGTCCGACGTGGCCCGATCGAGATCGATCCAATGGTCGACCTCGGCGACGGGCACCACCAGTGTGTGGCCATGGGCCATGGGATTGATCGACAGGAAGGCCACGCAGACGTCGTCACGCCAGACGAATGCGCCGGGAAGTTCCCCGGCGATGATGCGGGTGAAGACCGTCGGCAACTACGCCACCCCGCCCGACACGCTGAGCACGTCGCCACAGCAGTACGCCGACTCGGGCCCGGCCAGAAAGCGCACCATCGAGGCGATCTCGGGCGCCTCGGCCATGCGGCCCCGCGGAATCTGGGAGGTGATCGCCATGAGCGTCACCTCGTCGGCGGGGGCCAGCAGTGGCGTGTCGATCCATCCGGGACAGACGGCGTTGATGCGCACCCCGAAGGGTGCGGCCTCCTGACCGCACGAACGGGTCAGGGCGATGATCGCAGCCTTGGCCGCCGCATAGTGGAACGGGCCGGCGATCGGCCGCAGACCGAGCACGCTGGCGATGTTCACGATGGCGCCGCGCCGAGCGGGTGTCATATGCCGCAGCGCGGCGCGTACCCCGTGAAAGGTGCCGTACAGGTGCACCTTGATCATGCGGTCGAACTCGGCATCGCTGCAGTCCACCGTGGTGTTGGGCGGTACCAGGTCACCGATACGTCCCTCGAGGCGCGCCATCTGGTTGCCGATGGCGATCTCCGTGCGCCGCTCGTCCGGTAGCGGGGCGATACCGGCGTTGTTCACCATGATGTCCAGTCGACCGAACCGGTTCACCACACCGTCGACCGCAGCATCGAATGCCGCCGCATCACTCACATCGAACACCGCCGTCTGCCCGCCCACGTCATCAGCGGTGCGTTGCGCCGCCGTGGCGTCGAGGTCGTTGACCACGACCAGGGCTCCGGCATCGCCGAGTCTGCGGCAGATCGCTGCGCCGAGGCCTGAGCCGCCGCCGGTGACCAACGCCACCTGGCCGGTCAACTGGGAATCGATATCGCTCACCATCGCCGGGATCGTAGGCGAGAACGACCATGCCGACGGTCGACCACCCCCGGGTCGGCCACCGGTACCATCGGGCCGTGACCACACCGGCTCCCACAGCCGCCGAACCGCCCGGCCTGTTCAGCCCACCCGTCCTCACGGTGCCCAACCTGATCACGGTGGTCCGCCTCGCCTGCATACCGCTGTTCCTGTGGTGGTTGTTCGCACGGGACGACCGGCAGAACGCCGCCTGGCTGCTGGGAGCCCTGGGCGCCACCGACTGGGTGGACGGATGGGTGGCGCGTCGCTTCCACCAGGTCAGCGAGTTGGGCAAGGTGCTCGATCCCACCGTCGACCGTCTGCTCTTCATCGTGGGGGCCGGAGGCATCATCATCGACGGGGCCGTGCCGCTGTGGTTCTGCTGGGCCGTGGTCGTGCGCGAACTGCTCGTGGGCGGCGCCATGGTGGTGCTGACAGCGATGGGTATGGAGCGTTTCCCCGTGACCTGGTGGGGAAAGATGGGCACCTTCCTGCTGATGTTCGCCCTGCCCGGGCTGCTGCTGGGCGCCTCCGATTTCCGCTTCGCCGACGGCATCACGACCGCCAGTTGGATCCTGGGCATCCCGGGACTGGTGATCAGTTGGTACGCCGCTGTCATGTACGTGCCCACGATGCGTGCGAACCTGGCGTCGGGACGACGAACTCGGAGGGCTGACGAATGAAAGCCGTCATCATGGCTGGGGGAGAAGGCACCCGACTTCGCCCACTGACGTCGAACGCTCCCAAGCCGCTGCTCCCCATCGCCAACCGGCCCATGATGGAGCACGTCATCGGGCTGCTCGCCCGGCACGGCATCACCGACATCGTGGTGACCGTGGCGTTCATGGCCAATGCCATCAAGACCTACTTCGGCGACGGCAGCGACTTCGGGGTGTCGATCCGGTACGCCGACGAACCCGTGCCCCTCGGCACGGCCGGAAGCGTCGCCAACGCCCGCCACCTGCTGGACGAGCGGTTTCTCGTGATCTCCGGTGACGTGATCACCGACATCGACCTCACCGAACTGGTCCGCACACACATCGAGCGGTCGGCCATGGCGACGATCGCCCTCACGGCGGTCGACAATCCGCTCGAGTTCGGCATCGTGATCACACGGCCCGATGGCGCCATCGAGCGTTTCCTCGAGAAGCCGACGTGGGGTCAGGTGTTCAGCGACACCATCAACACCGGGATCTACGTGCTCGAACCGTCCATCTTCGACATGATCGCCACCGACCGTCCCGTCGACTTCTCGGCCGAGGTGTTCCCGCGTCTGCTGGCCGAAGGGCGGCCGATCTACGGCGCCATCTGCAGCGGCTACTGGGAGGACGTCGGGACGCTCGACGCCTACCTGAGAGCGCACAAGGACGTGCTCGACCAGCGGGTGCAACTCGACATCCCGGGCTTTCGCGCCTCGGCGGGCCTCTGGCTCGGCGAGGGTGCGGAAGTGTCACCTCTGGCCGAGATCGCCGGACCGGCGGTGGTGGGTCCGGGCACCATCGTGGGTCCCGGTTGCCGACTGGGCGAGTACGTCGTGCTGGGCTCGAACGTGCGTCTGCTGCAGGACGTGGGCCTCGAACGCTGCGTGCTGCACGACAGCGTGTTCGTCGGTACCGGCAGTCGTCTGCGCGGTGCCGTCGTGGGCCGTTCGTGCAGTATCCGCAGCCAGGCGCGCATCGGCGAGGGCGTCGTACTGGGCGATGAGGTCTTCGTCGGCGCCGAGGCCGTGCTGTCCGACGGCGTCAAGGTCTTCCCCTTCAAGACCGTGGAGGAAGGGGCGGTCGTCAACGACTCGATCGTGTGGGAGAGTCGGGGAGCGCGGGCCCTGTTCGGCCGAGACGGCGTCAGCGGTCTGGCGAACGTGGACGTGACGCCCGAACTCGCCGTCAAACTGGCTCTCGCCTACGGCACCTCGCTCGCCAAGGGAAGCCGCATCGTCACCTCGCGCGATTCGAGCCGATCGGCTCGCATGCTCAAGCGGGCCATGATGGCCGGGCTCAATGCGGCGGGGATCGATGTGCTCGACCTCGAGACGGCGTCGGTTCCCGTGACCCGCTTTCTCGCCCGGTCGGCACGTGCCATGGGCGGCCTGACCGTACGGCTGCATCCCCGCGACCCCGACAGGGTGGCCGTGCGTTTCTTCGACGACGAGGGTGTCGATCTGTCCGAGGACGGTCAGCGCCGGATCGAACGACTGTTCCAGCGCCAGGACCACCGTCGTGCGCTTCCCGGCGAGGTGGGAGACATCCAGTTCCCTGCCCGAGCCCTCGAGGAGTACGCCGTGGCACTGGAGGCGACGGTCGACCCGACCGCCATCGCCCAGGCGCGCTTCAAGCTGGTCATCGACTACTCGTTCGGGGCGGTGGCCTCCGTCATGCCCAACGCGCTGGCCAAACTGGGGGCCGACGTCCTCGCCGTCAATCCATATGCCTCGACCAGCGGACGGCTCGGGTTCGACCCCGCTGCGGCCGCCGAGCGCGTCGCCGGCCTGGTGCGCGCCTCGGGGGCTCATCTGGGTGCTGTCATCGATCCCGACGGTGACCGACTCACCGTGATCGACGATGCGGGCCGAGTGCTCGACCCCACGCAGGCACTGCTGGCGTTCATCGACCTGGTCTCGGACCATCTCGTGGGCGACGCCATCGCCGTTCCCGTCAACACGACGCTGCACGCCGAGCAGATCGCCCGGCTCCACGGCGTACGCCTGCAGCTCACCAAGCTGTCCACCCCGGCGCTCATGGGCGCCGCCCGCCAACCGGGCGTCGGCTTCGCCGCCGACGGCTCGGGTGGTTTCATCCTGCCCGGCTTCCTGCCGGCCTTCGACGCCGCCGCCGGACTGCTGAAACTGCTCGACGTGCTCGCCCGCACCGGGGTGACCCTCTCCAGTGTCGTGGACGCACTGCCCCGAGCGCACGTGCTGCACGAGACCGTGGTGACACCGTGGGAGTACAAGGGCATGGTCATGCGAACTCTCGTCGAGATGGCGGGCCGAGACGTGCTGCTGGTCGACGGAGTGCGGGTCCCGTACCCCGGAGGGTGGGTGCTGGCGGTGCCCGATCCCGAGGAACCCGTGACCCACGTGTGGGCCGAGGCCGCCAACGATGCCGAGGCCCGCCGCCTGGCCCAGGAGTACGCCCGACGCATACGTCAACTGGTCCGATGAACGCTGCGGCAGGGGCGGTTCTCCGCCACATCCACCGGCTACCGTTGACGCCATGAACGTTCCCGATGACCTGCTCTACTCCGGTGATCACGAGTGGGTGCAACGGCGCGGTTCCCTGGTCAGGATCGGTATCACCGACTATGCCCAGGACGCGCTCGGCGATGTGGTGTTCGTGCAACTCCCCTCCATCGGTTCCACCCTGGCGGCGGGTGCGGCGGCGGGCGAGGTCGAGAGCACCAAATCGGTGTCCGACGTCTTCGCTCCCGTATCGGGTGTCGTCGTGGCCGTGAACGAACGCCTGGTCACCCAACCCGAGTTGCTCAACCACGATCCCTACGGCGCGGGCTGGCTCTGCGAGATCGAGGTGGCGGCGACGTCGGGAATGGACGCACTCATGGACGCCGCCGCCTACCGCGACCTCACGGAGACCTGACGCGTGGCCTACGTCTTCTGCAACGCCTGCGGTCACCGCAATCCGCCCGACTCCGCTTTCTGCTCGGCCTGCGGGAGCACACTCGACCTGCCCGCCGACCACACGATCACGCTGTCCAAGGTCGACCCCTCACTCGACGCCCCCGGATCCGAAGACGACGTGGTCATCGCGTTGGTCACCACCCCGGGCCTGGGGGAACTGGTCGTGCGAACAGGCCCTCAGGCGGGGGACCGCTTCGTCCTCGCTGCACCGCTCACCCGACTCGGCCGTCATCCCGACAGCGAGATCAGCCTCGACGACATCACCGTGTCGCGGCGCCACGCCGAGATCCACCGACTGCCCGACGGTGCGTACGAGGTGCGCGACGCCGGTTCGCTGAACGGCACCTATGTGAATCAGATCCGCATCGATCGGGCCACCGTGGAGCACGGCGACGAGGTCCAGGTCGGCAAGTTCCGGTTGCTCTTCTTCGATCGACCGCGGCAGGGCGCGTGAGCGACCGCCCGTATCTGTCGATCGGCGAAGTACTCGGGTTGTTGCTCGAGGAGTTTCCCGACGTCACGATCTCGAAGATCCGCTTCCTCGAGAGCCAGGGGCTCATCGAACCGGAGCGAACACCGTCGGGCTATCGCAAGTTCTACGACGATGACGTGTCCAGGCTGCGCTTCATCCTGCGCGAGCAACGGGAGCACTTCCTCCCGCTCAAGGTCATCAAGGGCCGACTCGATGACGGCGACACCGTCGACCCGACGCCGACGGAACTCCCGCGGGGCGTGCGCAATGTGACCATCGTCGAACAGACGGTTCCTGATCCGACCACACACCCGAGCGCCCGCCGACCGCTCGCACCCGAGGCCCCGACACCTCCGGTTGCCGCCGTCGCCACGCCGTTGGCCCGCGACGTCACCGATGCGTTGGAACGTCCCCAACTGCTGGCGCGTGAGGATCTGATCGCCGCCACCGGTGTGGACGCCGACACCCTCGAGCAGTTGGAGAGTTTCGGCCTGATCCAGGTGAAGCGGGTGGGGCAACAACCCCGGTACGACTCGACCGCATGTGACGTGGCCGAGTTGGCCGCCCGCTTCGGACGCCTCGGGATCGAAGTACGGCATCTCCGGGCCTGGAAGGTGGCGGTCGAACGCGAGGTCGGACTGTTCGAACAGCGCGTGGCGCCCCTGCTTCGCCAGCGCAACCCACAGGCCCGCGTCGACGTGGCCTTGCTGCTCGACGACCTGGTGACGCTGAGTGGACGCCTGCACGATGCCCTGATCGGCGACGCCGTACGCAGCATGGTCGAGGGCCGCTAGCGGCCTGCCCGGCGGTACAGTCGCGGTATGGAGCCGATGGAGTTGATCGGGGTCCGCCTCGAGGTACCCGCCAATGCGCCCGTGATGATGCTGCGTGAGCAGGCGGCACCCCATCGGGTCCTGCCGGTCTATATCGGTACACCCGAAGCAAGCGCCATCCATTTTGCGCGGGAGGGTGTGGTCCCGCCCCGGCCCCTGACACACGACCTCTTGGTCACGGTGATCAGCGAACTGGGTGCGAAGCTCACCGAGGTGGTCATCACCGAGGTGCGGGACCACACCTTCTTCGCCGAGTTGCATCTGCGGCGTGGTGACCTCGACCTCTCGGTCTCGTGCCGGCCGTCCGACGCCGTCGCCCTGGCGGTCCGTACGGATGTGCCGATCTTTGCGTCCAACGCCGTACTCGACGAAGCCGCTCACCTGCCCGAAGAGGACGCCGACGAGGTCGACGAGACCGACGCCGAAGCGGAAGCCGATGACATCCTCGACGAGTTCCGCAGTTTCATCGATCAGGTGAACCCCGAGGACTTCGGGCAGAGTTGACCGGCGCTGGCCGAGATGGTGGCCGATCGGTTCTTGACGCTGGCTCGGTGACTTCGTAGCCTCCGTCAGCGCCCGCCGACCGATCGTCCGGGTCCCCCCAACGACGAGGAGTTCGACCGACGCCATGACGGAGTCCACGGTGCACGATGGTTTCAGCGGTACCCGGGCCGCACAGGTCGTCGGCATCTCCTACCGTCAGTTGGACTACTGGGCGCGTACCGACCTCATCAGGCCATCGCTCTCCGACGCCACCGGCAGCGGTTCCCGTCGGCGCTACTCGTACCGTGACCTGCTCGAACTCCGCGTGGTCAAGAACCTCCTCGACGCCGGTATCCGCCTCGAGAACGTCCGTGAGGTGTTCACCTTCCTGCGCCAACACGTGGACGCCGATATCGCCTCGGCCCATCTGGTCATCAGTGGCACGTCGGTGGTCATGTGCCAGGGTGACGAACTCGTCGACGTGGTCCGCCGCGGTCAGGGCGTCCTGAACGTCCTGCCGCTGTCATCGGTCAAGAGCGACGTCGACGCCGAATTGAGCGCGCTGGAACGACCGGTCACCGAGCACGAGCCACGTAGCGTCGCAACAGCCTGATACCCGTGGCCACGGATCTGCGACAGGGCCCGCTCCACGAACAACACGCCGCCCTCGGGGCGAAGTTCACGGAGTTCGCCGGTTGGGCCATGCCCGTTGCCTATCCGGCGGGAACAGTGGCCGAACACCTCGCGTGCCGTCGACGCGTCGCCGTGTTCGACGTCTCCCACCTGGCCACGCTCGCCTTCACCGGGCGAACCGAGATCGACCGGGTGGCGTCGCTGCTGAGCAACGACCTGACCGCCATCGCCCCGGGTGCCACGCAGTACACGCTGCTGCTCGATGACGCCGGTGGCGTGCGCGACGACCTCGTGGCGTGGTGGGTGGAGCCCGATCTGTTGCACGTTCTCGCCAACGCCGCCAACGTAGCCACGGTTCAGGACTGTCTCGGCGGTACCGACGTCACATCGTCCCGGGCCCTGCTGGCGCTGCAGGGCCCCCGGGCCCGTGACCTGCTCGAGGCGTGGGACCCTCGCGCTGCCGTGGCACGCCACGAGGTGCGGACCTTCGACCTCGACGGTGTGCGGGTGGTCGCCGCCGGAACCGGCTACACCGGTGAGGATGGCATCGAGTTGAGCATTCCGGTCGTTGCCGCTCCCGGCGTGTGGGAGCAGTGGCTGGTGCGAGGCGCCGAGCCCGCCGGTCTGGGGGCGCGCGACACCTTGCGCCTCGAGGCCGGACTGCCGTTGCACGGCGCTGATCTGGGTCCGTGGATGTCGCCCTACGAGGCAGGGGTCGGGTGGGCCGTTGCGCCGGGCCGCTCGTTCCCCGGTGCACAGGCAGCCGAGCACGCACGGGCGACGGCGACGCACCATCGGGTCGGCATCGTCACCGAGGGACGCCGACCGCCCCGTGCGCATGCGGAGGTCATGGCGGACGATCGCGTCGTCGGCAGTGTCACCAGCGGCAACTGGTCGCCCGTTCTCGAGTGCGGTATCGCGCTCGCCCGTGTGGAACGGTCGGTCACACGGGGCGACCGCGTGGCACTTCGGGTCCGCGAGCACCGACTCGACGGCACCGTGGTGCCATTGCCCTTCGTTCGCCGGGGTTCAGGAGCGGGCTGACTTCGGCGCCGACTTGGGCGCTGGCTTCCGAGCGGCCTTCTTGGCCGGAGCGGTATCGCCCGTACCGCCGCCGGGGAGGAACGACTTGATGTTGAACAGGCCCGACGCCGTCTCGGCCATCTGCGTCAGGGGTCCCAGGCGGCGCATCATGTCGCCCATGGCGCGCATGGGCATCTCGACGTCGTCGAGCATGCGGTTGACCCGAGCAGCCGTGGTGTTCAACTGCTCCAGGGTCACCTGCAGCGTCTCGATCATGGTCAGCAGATCATCGAAGCCGCGTCGCATCTGATCCATGGCATGCATCGCCGGCGCCAACGGGTTGGGCAGGCCGAGCATGCCCAGCAGTGCACCCAGGCCCGGAAGGCCGGGCAGTTCACCGGACGAAGTGGAGGCACGGTCGCCCGAGTCGTTGCTCATGGCAGGAGGTTAGCCAGCGTGGATCGGCATGGCGATGCCGTGGGCCGCCTGGTTCGACGCCTCGACGAGGTCCTCGAGCGAGGCGCACGAGCAGATGAGATTGCGGTCTCCCCATGCGGCGTCGATGCGCGACACCGGCGGGAAGTACTTGTCGGGCCGTGGGCGCCCATCGGGATAGGCACCCACGGTGCGGTCGTACACTCGATCCCACGGGCCCAGCAGATCGGCCACCGTGTGGGGGGCATGGCGCAGTGGACTGTCCTCGACTCGCCACACTCCGGCGGCCACCGCATCGATCTCGCCCCGAATGTGGACCATGGCGGTGACGAAGCGATCCAGTTCGGCGAGCGACTCACTCTCGGTCGGTTCGATCATCAAGGTGCCCGCCACCGGGAAACTCACCGTCGGGGCGTGGAATCCGTGGTCGATGAGACGCTTGGCGACGTCGTCGATCGTGACACCGGTGGCCTTGGTGAGAGGCCGTAGGTCGATGATGACCTCGTGAGCCACCCATCCACTGGAGCCCCGGTACAGCACCGGGTAGTGGGGTGACAGCCGCGCAGCGACATAGTTGGCGGCCAGTACCGCATCGGCGGTGGCCGCCCGCAAGCCCTGAGCCCCCATGAGGGTGATGTACGCCCAGGCGATGGGCAGCACACCCGGGGAGCCGAACCGGGCAGCGGACACCGCACCGACGGGGGAGGACCCGACCGGAGCCAGGGGATCGCCGGGCAGGAAGGGCGCCAGATGCGCCCGAACTCCGACGGGTCCCACCCCCGGCCCTCCACCACCGTGAGGTATGCAGAACGTCTTGTGGAGATTGAGATGGCCGACGTCTGCTCCGAAGCGGCCGGGCCGGGCCCAGCCGACCAGAGCATTCAAGTTGGCGCCGTCCACGTAGACCTGCCCGCCGGCGTCGTGCACCTTGGCGCACAGCTCGGCGACCCGGGGTTCGAACACCCCGTGTGTGGAGGGGTAGGTGATCATGATCGCCCCCAGGCGATCACCCACCTCGGCCAGACGTCGGTCGAGGTCGTCGAGATCGACGTTGCCCTCGTCGTCGGTCGCCACGGCGATCACCGAGAAGCCCGCCATGACGGCACTGGCGGCATTGGTGCCATGAGCGCTCGTGGGCACCAGGCACACCGTGCGGCCGTGGTCGCCGTGACTGCGGTGGTAGCCCCGGATGGCCAGCAGTCCCGCCAGCTCGCCCTGACTTCCCGCATTGGGCTGCAGGCTCACCGCGTCGTACCCCGTGATCTCCACCAAGTACTGCTCGAGTTCTGCGATCAGCGCCCGGGTGCCCTCGGTCTGGTCGTCAGGAGCATGGGGATGCAGACGGCTGAAGGACGGCCACGTCACCGGCATCATCTCCACCGCAGCGTTCAACTTCATGGTGCACGAGCCGAGGGGAATCATGGTGCGGTCGAGGGCCAGGTCGCGGTCGGCCAGACGGCGCAGTTCACGGAGCATGTCGTGCTCGGACCGACACCGGCGGAAGGCGGCCTGGGGCAGCACTTCGCGACTGCGCCGCAGGGCTTCGGGGAGCGGCTCCCGGACGGGTGTGGCAGGGTGATCGGGAACCGACGGGGGAGTGACCGCATGGAACACGGCGAGCACTCGATCCACGACGACCTCCGTCGTGGTCTCGTCGAGCGACAGTCCCACCGCATCGGCACCTAGGTCTCGGAAGTCCAGACCATGTGCACGTGCTGCGCCATGAAGGTCGGACGCTCGTCCGTGTGCTTCGACGCACAGGGTGTCGAAGAAGGTGTCGTGGCGCAGGCGCCAGCCGGCCTCACGCAGCGCATCGGCCAAGCGGGCGGTGCGATCGTGCACCGACTGTGCCAGGGCGACCAGACCCTCAGGGCCGTGCCACATTGCGTAGGCAGCCGCGACCACCGCCAGCAATGCCTGGGCCGTGCACACATTGGACGTGGCGCGCTCACGCCGGATGTGCTGCTCGCGCGTCTGCAGCGCCAGGCGCAATGCCGGCCGTCCGACCGTATCGGTGGACACACCCACCAGACGTCCCGGCAGGGCCCTGGCATGCTCCTCACGACAGGCCAGGAACGCTGCGTGCGGCCCACCGTAGAACAGTGGTACGCCGAACCGTTGCGCTGAACCGACGGCGAGGTCGGCGCCCATGTCACCAGGGGAGCGCATGAGCGTGCAGGCCAGCAGATCGGTGGCAACCACCGAGATCGCATCACAGCGGCGCGCTTCGGCCAGTACGTCGCCGGGGTCGTACAGGGCTCCGGTGGAGGTCGGGACCGACACCAGCACACCGAAGCAGTCCTGCACCGATGCCGGCTGCACTGCGTCGACGATGACCAACTCGATGCCCACCGGCTCGGCGCGCGTCGACAAGACCGCCAGTGTCTGGGGGTGCGTGTCGGCGGCCACGACGAACCTCGACGAGACCGAGGGGGAGAGGCGCCGGCACATCGCCATGGCCTCGGCCGCCGCCGTCGCCTCGTCCAGCAACGAGGCGTTCGCCATCTCCAGTCCCGTCAGGTCGGCGACCATCGTCTGGAAGTTCAGCAACATCTCCAGCCGGCCCTGGCTGATCTCGGGTTGATACGGCGTGTAGGCCGTGTACCACGCAGGGTTCTCGAGGATCTGGCGTTGGATCACCGCCGGGGTGTGGCAGTCGGAGTACCCGGTGCCGATCAGGCTGATCCGGGGCGAATTGCGCGCTGCCAGGCCTGCCACCCGTTCGAGCAGCTGCGACTCGCTGCAACCCGGACCCACACCGACCGGTGCCGCCAGCACCAGATCGGGGGGCAGAGCGTTCTGGATCACCTGGTCCACCTCGTCCACACCCAGCACATCGCATATGTGGGAGCGCTCCCCATCGCTCAGGCCGAGGTGACGGTGGGAGAAGTCATCGAGATGCGCCACGGGCCGAACGTAGCCCCTAGGGGAGAGGCGTTACGTGACGTCCTTCGATCGATCTGACAGAACGGATCTTATGGGCGGTTGTTGGATCGGCCGGCTGCGGTGCGCCCATAAGATCCGTTCTGTCACTTCGGGTCTGGGGAAGGCGGCCTGACCTCTCGGTCGCGCAGGGGTCTCGCCGCCTCGAGCAGCCACCCGAGCGCCTCCGACAACTGCTGCCTCGTCGGCTGGGCCTCTCCCGCCAGGTCCCGGTCGACATCGTCGACTGCACATGCCAGCACGTACAGGTCGTCGCGCAGTGCGTCGAGCTCCCGGCGCGCCACCACCAGTTCGCCCTCGGCGAGGTGCAGTTCCCGAGCCCGTTGGCGTGCCACCCAGTCCCACTGCCGACACGCCTGCGAGCAGAACTCGCGAGTACGCCCCCGCCCCATGCGCGGCGGCAGCACCCGTCGACACCACCGACACCGCCGGTTGGCGGGGTCCGGTCGAGACAATTCCGTCATGACGCTTTACCGGATGGGTGATGGGTACCGACGCTCATGAGTCCAACAGACTGTTCGCGCGCTGCCAGGCCGCCTCCGCCCGTGCGAGCCGGTCTGCGGCCACCCGTCGCAGGCGCCGAGCCGCCGCCGCCACCAGCAGGTTGCACACGGCCAGCGCACCGACGTAACTGTCGAAGGGTCCCGTCGCCGCTGCACCCACCACGACACACCGCTGCGCTCCCCCGGCCAGTGGAGACAGGACGCTGTCGGTGAGCACGATGCGGCGCAGTCCGCGTTCTCGCCCACTGGTCACGGCATCCACGAGCCAGCGGTCGTACCGCCGAAGATCGATGGCGATGAGCAGGTCGCCTTCGGACAGTTGCGCCAGGTGCGCCGACACGGCGACCTCGTTCCCCGACAGGTGCACCACGTCGGGCCGAAGCGAACCCAGGTCGCGGCTGAACTGAGCGGCCACCCCATTCGCCGCCTCCCCTGCGATAACGACGACTCGGTGGCGCACGTCGGCGAGATCGTCGGCCAGACCGTCGATGGTCTCCTCGTCGAGGAACTCGAAGGTGTGGCGCAGATTCGCCATCTCCACCTCGAGCGTGGCGCCGATCAGTTCCCCCATGGAACCCACCCCGTGGTGAATACGTTGGGCGGCCGGGGCGAGTTCGCCGACGACCTGACGCCGAGCTGCCGCCTGAAGCGCGCTGTACCCCTCGAAGCCCAACTTCCCGGCCGTGCGAACCACCGTCGCCGCGCCGGCCTCGGCAGCGTGCGCCACATCGGCGACGGTCCCGAACGCCGCCGACGGCCCCAGTCGCAGCAACGTCTCGGCCACCCGCCGCTCGGCGACCGTCAACGAGGGGCCGCATCGGGCGATGCGGTCCGCCAACGGCTCATCGCACGAGGCCACGGTCGACTCACTCGGCGTGCGCTTGCTCGGCACCCGGTCATGGTATCGCCGTCGGGGAGAACGGCAAGGTTGTTCCATCATGAGGTACCCTTGGAATTCATGTTCCAGACCGCGCTCCGTTCGGCACTTCCGGTGGTGGAGGTGCCGAGTTTCCCACCCCTGCATGTTCCCGAGACCGTGACATGCCTCGACGGCCTCGCACGCCGGGCCGGTGCCCTCGCCCGAACATTTCCGGCCGCCCTGTACGAAACCCTCGTCGACTTCGGTGACGATTCGGGCGAGGCCGGCGCCGTGGTCCTGCGACCACTCCCCCTCGGCGAGGTTCCGCCGACACCGGTGACGCCCACGATGGCCACCTCGAAGTCCTGGGCCAGCGAGGCCCTGCTGTTGGCCGCCGCCCGACGTCTGGGCCAACCGGTGGGGTACGCCCCCGAGCACGGAGGCGACCTGGTTCAGAACATCGTGCCCGTCGCCACCTCCGCATCACGCCAGATCTCGACGTCGTCTCGCGTGACGCTCATGTTCCACACGGAGACGGCCTTTCATCCCTTTCGGCCCCGCTATCTCCTCCTTCTGTGCCTACGAGGCGATCCCGCCGCCCGCACCACCCTCGCCGCCAGTCCGGCACTCGTTGGCGCCCTGCCCGCCCAGCATCGCCGGGTCTTGTTCGAACCTCGCTTCCGGACCGCCGTCGACGAGAGCCACCGTCCCGACGGACGCCAGTACCTCGGTGCTCCGCGACCGGTGTTCGAAGGCCCGTCGGACCGTCCGCTCATGGTGTTCGACGCCGACCTGATGGTCGGCATCGATGGCGAAGCGACGGCTGCGCTCGAGGCACTGGCCGACGTCGTCGAAGAGCTTCACACGTCGGTCGTCCTGGAGGCGGGCGACCTCCTGGTGGTCGACAACTACCGGGTGGTGCACGGGCGCAGTTCCTTCACGCCCCGCTTCGACGGCACCGACCGCTGGCTTCAGCGCAGCTTCGTGATCAGCGACCTGGCGACTTGTGCCACGGTGCGCGAGGGGCGAGTCCTGGCATCGGCCTGACACACTGCGGCAATGACCTCCGGCGCCCACGCACCCGAACCGCCCGAGCACGGATTCGCCAGCGACAATGCGGCAGGCATGCACCCCGCGATCGCCGAGGCGTTGCTGGCAGCCAATCGAGGCCGTGCCCTCGCCTACGGCGATGATCCCTGGACCCGCCGCTGCGAAGAGCGGATGAAGGAACTGTTCGGAGGGCACGCCGAGAGCTTTCTCGTGTGGGGTGGAACCGGGGCCAACGTCATGGCACTGGCCACCATGCTGCAGCCGGCCCAAGCGGTGGTGTGCAGTCACTGGGCCCATATCCATGTCGACGAGGCGGCGGCGCCGGAACGCATCCTGGGCGCCAAGCTCATCGCACTCGCCTCACCCGACGGCACGCTGCAACCACAACAACTCGAACGACTCGTCGAGACCTCGCGCGGCGTGCACCATGCGCAACCGGGTGTGGTCTCGATCACGCAACCCACCGAACTGGGGGCGCTCTATCGCCCCGACCAGGTCGGTGCACTGTGCGAGACGGCCCATCGCCTGGGCCTCACCGTGCACCTCGACGGTGCACGCCTCGCCAACGCAGTCGCTGCGCTGGGAGGAACCGAGGCTGCGCTGCGGGCCTTCACCGTGGACGCCGGCGTGGACGTCGTGTCGTTCGGGGCGACCAAGGGAGGCCTCGCCTACGGGGAGGCCGTGGTGTATCTCGACCCGGCACTCGCCCGGCGAGCACCGTACGTGCGCAAGCAGGTCACCCAACTGCCCTCGAAGATGCGATTCATCGCCGCGCCACTCCTGGCCTACCTCGAGGACGATCTGTGGATCCGCCTGGGCGGACACGCCAACACGATGGCGCACCGACTCTACGAGCGGGTGCGGACCATACCCGGCGTGCAACTCGACCGAGTGCCCGATGTGAACAGCATCTACCCGTTGTTGCCCCCGTCGATCATCGCCGACCTTCAGCAATGGTCGTTCTTCTGGGACTGGGACGTCGCAGGGCACCAAGTGCGGTGGATGACCGCATGGGACACGACCGACGACGACGTGGAACGGTTCGCGCAGGGTGTCGAATGGTGGTGCTCCCGATCGGGATGACCGGAACACAATGAATTGACCGGTCGATTAGTTTGATCTACGTTGTCGCTGGTCGGGGGGCGTGGATCACCACACCGCTCCGCTGCATGTCGAGAGTCACGACGACCGGGGGGCCAGATGGCTGCGTTCGATCTCATTGCACCGCGCGAAGCCACCGATGCCGACTGGATGTTGCAGGGTGACTGCCGCGGTATGACCCATCTGTTCTTCGCCCCCCCGGCGGAACGGCCCCAGACTCGCCGCCGCCGCGAGGAAGCCGCCCGCCAGGTGTGTCTGGGGTGCAGCGTCCTCGAGACATGTCGGGCCTATGCCCGCCAGCAGCACGAGTACGGTTTCTGGGGTGCCGAGACCGAGGAAGAGCGCCATGCGGCCGGTTTTCGCCTGATCGCGCCGATCGGTGTGCGCAGTCGGGCCGCTGGCTGAACTTCACGGCGCCCCGGTCCGCAGCCGGGATGCCATGATCAGGGTGTGGAACCCATGGGTGTGGGCGATGCCCTCGAGGCGGTGAGCCTGGCGTGGCGCGACTACGGCGACGACCGGACCATCGACCACATCACCGAGACCAGTTCCACGGTGTCCACGAACCGAGTCTTTCGCGTGGCACTCGGCGACGGTTCCAGCGTCGTCGCCAAGATCACCTCGTACGGGTCGTACTTCCTGTTCGCCGAGGATCACGATCGACTCTTCCGCTGCTGCGAGTTGCTGGACGGCACTCGTTTCGCCGCGCTGCTCGCCCGAGTCCTGGGCAAGGATGGGAGGGCCTACACGTGGTACGACGGCAGGCGCTGGGCCGCCTTCTACGAGGAGGTCCCCCGAGGTGCGGTGCTCCCCCGCATCCTGTCGCCGGAGCAGGTCGATCGATTCGCCACCGAGATGGCCGAGTTCCATCTGGCCTGCGCTGCGATCGCACCTCGTCTGCCACCGCTGTCCTACAGCATGAAGTCCAACGCCATCGAGTTGCTCGACCTGCTCGCCAGCCCGTTCGCTCCCCGCAACTTCGACCTCGCACCCGAACACATCGGCACCCTGTGGCGACACACGCACGAACTGCTGCTGCACCTCGAACGGGTTCACTACGACGAGTGGCCCAAGATGCCGGTTCTGGTGGACTGGAACCTCGGCAACTTCTCCGTGGCCTTCCAGGACGGGGAGCAGTCGGCCGACTTCCGTCTGGCGACTCGGTGGGACTACGACTGGTTCCGTATCGAGAGCCGCCTGCTCGACTTCTACTTCCTGTCTCGGGTGTCGAGCCGTACCGGTGACCGCACCCACTTCACCTACCAGCCCCACACGTTGACCGAACCCCGCTTCGTGCGGTTCCTGGAGGCGTACCACCGCGTGTTCCCGCTGACGGCCGACGAAGTGCGCTTCCTGCCCGAGGCCTACCGCTTCTTCCTCCTCAACTACGTCGTGCGGGTCGGATCACGCTTCTTCCGACCCGAGTTGTGCGAGCGTTTCCGCGTGGACACCGCGCGCTGGTACCTGCCCCAACTCGAACTCCTGGACATGGAGCCCGTCCTCGCGACGTTGGGGCTGGCGTGACCGTGCCGACGAGCCCGGGCGCCGACGGACGGCCCACCTTCGACGTCTGTGTGGTGGGCTCGCTCAATCTCGATCTGGTGGCGAGGGTGCATCGGTTGCCGGGTCCGGGCGAGACCGTGCTGGGTACCGACTACCAGGAGCACCCGGGTGGCAAGGGTGCCAACCAGGCGGTGGCGGCAGCTCGGGCCGGTGCCCGAACTGCGATGGTGGGGGCCGTCGGCGATGACCCCGCCGGCCATCGCCTGCGGATGGTGCTCGAGCACGAGGGCGTCGACACGACCGCCGTGAGCACCGTCGACCGCCCGACGGGGCGAGCGCTCATCGGTGTCGACCGGTCGGGTGAGAACTCGATCATGGTCGTACCGGGTGCCAATGCCGCCCTCACGGTCGCCCACGTACTGGGGGCGGCGGCGCTACTCCGCTCGAGCCGCGTAGTGCTGATGCAACTCGAGGTGTCCCTCGCCGTGATCACCGCCGTCTGCGAGGTCGTCGAGGCCGCGACTCTCTGCGTGCTGAATCCCGCTCCAGCGGCTCGGGTGCCCGACGCCGTGCTGCGCCGCCTCGACGCCCTCGTGCCCAACGAACACGAGATCGCCGTCCTCGGTGGCACCGAGGCGTTGGTCGAGGCCGGGGTGCGGCGGCTTCTCGTGACCGAAGGAGCACGCGGGGCGCGACTTCGCCTTCCCGATGGCACGTGGCACCCGGTGGCACCGTGGCCCGTGGAGCCCGTCGACACCACCGCAGCCGGCGATGCCTTCTGCGGCGTGTTCGCCGCCTACCTGGCCAGCGGACACGACTGGCTCGCCGCTGCCCGCGCCGCGGGGGTCGGAGGTGCACTGGCGACCACGAAGCCGGGCGCCATCCCGTCGCTTCCGACGGCCGATGCACTCCGGGCTGCCCTCACGGGCGCAGCGTGAGCGCCACCCAACCTTCCCAGGTCTCGACCCCGACCAATCGCAGGGGTGCCAGCGCCTCGACCACGTCCTGGTACCGACCTGCGAGCAGTCCGCTCACGATCAGCACGCCGTCGGTCCCGACGACGCGGCACAGGTCGTCGGCCAGGTGGCGCAGCGCCGGGGCGAGGATATTGGCCACCACCACGTCATAGGTGTCGACCACCTCGGGCAATGGTGTCGTCGACACCACGATGCGATCGGCGACACCGTTGCGGTGGGCGTTGTCCAGTGTGGCCTGAACCGCCGCCGGCGCGATGTCGATGGCCTCGACACGGCGCGCACCGAAGTGCAGGCCGGCGATTCCCAGGACGCCACTGCCGCAGCCGACATCCAGGACTTCCGCCCCGGGACGAATCTCCCGGCGCAACGCACGCAGGCAGGTGATCGTCGTCGGGTGGTCGCCCATGCCGAAGGCCTCCCCGGGATCGATGCGAAGCACGATCGCCGATCCGATGTGGTCCTCGACCGGTTCAGCGAACCACGCCGGCACGACGACGAGATCGTCGAGCACGCGGGTCGGGCGCGCGAAGGCGCGCCAGGTGTTCACCACATCGGCATCGACCTCGACGAAACGCCACCGCCACCGCCCCGCCAGACCGGTCAGTGCCGCAGTGGCTGCGTCCCGGTCGGGGCCCAGCGACGTCCAGAGTTCGACGGCCTCGGCACGACCGGCCGGTGCCTGTGGCTCTCGCTCCTCGATGGCGACCACTCCCAGCGCCCACAGTGCGTCCGCCGCCATCTCGGCCTCGGCCGACGGAACCTCCACGACCACGGCGAGCAGTGCTGCCACCTCAGGGATCCAGGCGGCGCAACTGCTGTCGGAAGCGACGACCCTTGTGCACGTAGGCCCTGACGCCCCGTGCGATGTCTTCCGCGCGGGCACGACCCGGCTTCACCGTCGCCGGTGCGCCGATCGCCAACGAACCCGCCGGAATATCGGCGTCGTTCAGCACGACGGCATTGGCAGCGACGACTGCCCCTGTGCGCACGACCGCTCGGTGCAGCACGATGGCACCCGTCGAGACCTGGGCACCCGACTCGATGGTGCAGCCCTCGAGGTGCACGAGATGCCCGATCACGCAGTCGTCCCCCACGACCGTGGGATGCAGAGGTGTGGTGTGCAGTACACAACCGTCCTGTATCGAGGTGCGTGCACCGACGTGGATCTGACCGTCATCACCGCGCAGCACCGCCCCCGGCCACACGCTGGAGTCGGGACCAATCGACACCGATCCGATCACCACCGCATCGGGATGAACGTAGGCGTCCTGGTGAATCTCGGGTACCTGATCGCCGAGTGCGTAGATGGCCACGGCACGCACGGTATCGGACGCGGTGGAGTCCGGGCATGGTGACCCGATACGGTGGTCCACTATGTCTCGAAGGATGGAGATCGAACTGACCAGCGAACGACCCGATGGGTCGTGGACCTGGCGGGCGGCCGGCGCACGGGAACCCAAAGGGGTGATGCCCGCCACCTTGGTGCCAACTGGCCGGCGATCGGGCGATGTGCTCAGGGTCGAGGCCGACTTCGAGATCGACGGCATCACGATCGTGACGGTCCTGCCCGACCGCACCAAGGACGATCGCACCCCGCAGCGACTCGAGCTGATCCCTGCCGAGCGCCCCTTCGAGGCGGTGACGCAGCAGTTGGCGGGCAAGGGACGTGGCGACCGCAACGACCGGCCCCGTCGTGATCGTTCCGATCGACCCGACCGGCCCGACCGGCCGCGGGGTGACCGCAACGAGCGTCGAGACCGGGGCGAGCGCACGGACCGGGGCGAGCGCACGGACCGGGGCGAGCGCACGGACCGAGGCGAGCGCACGGAGCGCGACGGGCGACCCGATCGAGCACCGGGTAACGGCCCCCGGCGTCAGGGTCGCGACGGCGCCGAGCGGCGTCCTCGCGACGGCGATGCGCGTCCGCCTCGCAGCGGCGACGACCGTCGACCCCGCCGGGCTCCCTTCGCCGCTCCGCCGGAACTGCCCAGCCGCCCCAAGCCGCGCCGTCTCAAGCCCGGGCGCAAGCATCGCAACGAGGTCCTCGAGGCGCTCCCCGAAGCCCACCGAACCGTCGCCGAGCGCGTGCTCCAAGGTGGTATTCCCGCCGTCCGTCAGGCCGTCAAGGAGCAGAACGAGCGGCTTCGCTCGAAGGGAGAGGAGGAGATCCCTGCCGACAACCTCCTCGATATGGCGGAACGCCTCCTGCCCCGACTTCGGGTTGCCGAGTGGCGCGACCGCGCCGAGGCCGCTCTCGGCGACATCGATCAACTCGATCTTCGCGATCTCCGTTCCGTGGTCGTCGCCTCCGACGATCCGGTGGTGACCCGGGACGAGACCACCCGTGAACTCGCCGTGCGTCTGCGCGAGGCGTTGACCACCAAACAGGACCGCGAACACCAGCAGTGGCTCGACGACATCCTGGCGGCCCTGGCGGTCGGACGGGTCGTGCGTGCGCTCAAGTTGTCGTCGCAGCCCCCCAAGGCCGGGGTTCCGTTCCCGGCCGACATCGCCGGGCCACTGGTGGCAGCGGCCTCGGCTGCCCTCACACCCCTGGAGCCCCAGGAGCGTTGGAGCGCACTGCTCGAGGCGGCGGCGTTCTCCCCCGTTCACACCGCCGTGACGGTGCATGCTCGTCCCGAGGTGACCGGCCCCGAACTGCTTGCCACCGTGAAGCGCCTTGCCGTGCTGCTGCCACAGGTCGCCGCCGCACTGGGTGTCGAACCACCCCCGGCCGGCGCCGCCGCACCCAAGCCACTCCGGGTTCAGCGCCCCACCGAGCCGCGGCGCGCACCGCGACCACGAACGGCGTCGCCCGACGCCAAGCCGGTCGCCTCGCCCGAGTCCAAGCCCGTCGAGGCCGAGGAGCCTTCTGCGGCAGCAGCCGAGGACGGTTCGCCGGTGGAAGCCGCTCAGCCTTAGCATCGCAGGCCATGTCCGACATCGTGTTGTACGAGGTCCGCGGCCGTGTGGCCGTCATCACCCTGAACCGCCCCGAGGCACGCAATGCCGTCAACGGCGACGTGGCGCATGGTGTCGAGGCGGCACTCGACCGCATGGAGCAGGACCCCGAGGTCTGGGTCGGCATCCTGACCGCCGACACCCGGGGGCAGGACCGTCCGGTCTTCTGTGCCGGTGCCGACCTCAAGGCGATCAACTCGGGAATGGCGGCCTCGTTGAACACCGAGCGGGGTGGTTTCGCAGGTTTCGTGTACCGCGAGCGGAACAAGCCCGTCATCGTCGCCGTCGACGGCCTCGCGACGGCAGGTGGCTGCGAGATCGTCCTCGCCGCCGACCTCGTGGTCGCCACGACACGATCGGCATTCGGCCTGGCCGAGGTAAAGCGCAATCTGATCGCCGGTGCCGGCGGACTGTTCCGACTGCCCCGGGCCATCGGCCAGGCGGCCGCCATGGAGGTCATCCTGACCGGAGAGCCCCTCCCCGCGATGCGCGCCTACGAGTTGGGTCTCGTCAACCGGTTGGTCGAGCCCGGTCAGGCGCTGGGCGAGGCGCTGCTCCTTGCCGACAAGGTCTGCCAGAACGCTCCCCTGGCCGTATGGGCCAGCCGACGCGTGGTCCTGGCCACACCGTCACACACCGATACCGAACTGATCGCCATGACCAACCGCGAGTTCGCTGCCGTACTGGCCTCGCAGGACACGCGCGAAGGCCTGACGGCCTTCATCGAGAAGCGTCCACCTCAGTGGCAGGGCCGCTGAGCGAACGGCTGACGGTGATCAGCCGCGCCGTCAGACCATTGCGCTCGAAGAGGTTCTTGGTCTCGCGGTCACCCGGCAGCGCCCACGACTCGACCGACGTCGCCTGACGATCCCTCGCCCAGGCGAGCGCCCACGACACGAGATCATCACCCAGGCCCAGTTCGCGGGCCCCCTCCTCGACGTACACGCTGTCGATGACCGCCACACCGTCGATGTCGGGCGCCCGGATGCTCAGCCACGCGAACACGGCCTCGTCCAGGCCCGCGACCACTACTGCGCGATCGGTCTCGGCGATCCACGAACCCCAGCGATCGCCGACGGCGGGACACTCCTCCAGTCGGCGGCGGCCGCCGCGCTGATCCCGCATCACGTCGCGGGCGATCCGCTCCAGTGCTGCCAATACCTCGATGTCGGCGGGGACGGCCGAGCGCACGAACACGATCGGATCGGCCCCCACCACCGCCTCACACCGTCGGTTCGAGAGCCGCGCGCCGTTGGTCGATCCGACCGAGCACGGTGCGACGGCGGCGGTGCGTCGACTCGTAGGCGTACACGGCCTCCAACTCGACGAGGTCCAGTGCGGCGAGCCGGTCCATGACCTGGATGGCCGTGAGTTCGTCGTAGTGCTCAATGGGCAGTGCAGACACTGTGCCGTACGCCGTCGCCTCGTCCGCCGCTGTCGACCCCGTGTCAGCCTCGACGACAGGTGACGTGCTCGACGTTTCGGGGGTGCGTGGAGCGGGTGACGGGGTGACCCGTTGACGGATCTGCTGGCGGGCCTGCCCGACGGCCATCTGACCGATGAAACGCGCCAGATTCACCTGCTGATCCCACTTGGACCGCTGGGACGCCACGAGTCGGGGCAGGCACCGCTGCAATTCGGCGACAGCGCCGATCATGGCGAACGCCATCGTCTCGACCGCCGCGTACGGCGACGCCGCGCCGTGACTCATCGACGAATCGTCGGACATTCGTCATCACCTACCGGACACACCGGAGCCGAAGCTCGCACCAGGAGGAAGCACGAGTTGCACAGCACCTCATCGGCTCGCTTCGGCTGCAGCCGATCGCCGGTGTCGCTACGGTCCTCGGGCTCGGCGTCCTCGTCGTCCTCGTCGGGCTCGTCGTCGACGGCGACGAGCCGGTCCTTCAGGATCGTGTCGAGATCGGCCTCCACATCGTCGGGTGTGGTCAGGTCCTCGTCCTCGTCGTCGTCGTCCGACGTCGCCGCACGCTTGGCCCGCACATCGGCCTCGGCTTCGTCCTCATCCTCGTCCTCGGCCTCGAAGGTTTCGGTGAACTCGTCATCGAGATCTTCGTCGAGAGCATCTTCAAGATCCTCGACATCGAGGTCCTCGGGCTCCCCCTCCAGCAGTTCGGGATCCAACTCGTCGACGTCCAGTTCCTCGCCTTCGTCGGCACCGTCGTCGAGCACTTCGTCAGTCATCGGGTGATCCCTTCGTGGAGCGGGGGCGACTCGCGGGGCGGATACTACGGGGAAACCGGCGAGCCTCAACCTCCCGAACGACGGGCGGCGGCACGACGTTCCGCCCCGAGGCGCTCCAACTCCGGCGCCTCCCTCGTCATGTGCACCATGGCCTCGGCGATCGCACGATGACCCGCCTGCTCGGCGATCAGGCGATGCATCTCCAGCGCGATCCGGCGGTATGCCGGGTGACCCTGAGGCGAGGAACGGAGTTCCAGAAGGTGGATGGCCTCCCGGGCGTTGAACTGCATGGAGTAACGCATCCGGTACGCCATGGCCACGGCATAGGACGCCTGCTGAGGATGATCCTCGAGCAGGCAGTCGTACAAGGCTGCCGAGCGTGCCATCGCTTCGTCGAACAGGCCCGCACCTCCGGCCTCGTCGACGAGATCGGGGCGAACGTAGCCGTGATGAGGTGTCAGGGTCTGCCACTCGATGGTGAGCAGTCGATGCCGCTGCAGATCCCTGAACGAGCCGTAATCGGACAGGACGTCGAATCGGTAGTCGATTCGCTCGAAGGCCCGTCCCGGCTTGTGCCGGCGATTGCGTCGGTCGCCCACTGCGGCGCGGATCAGTGCCACACGATCGGCGTGGCCGAGGCGTCGCACCCGGTCCAACAGTTGCTGCTCAGACAGATGGCTGTAGGGGTAGCAGATCGCCGCAAGCAGTTTGTCCTCCGCCTCGGGGTCGGCGTCCACGAGCGTGACGCTCGATGCGGGCGCGACCGGCACCTCCCCGAGCAGGTCGTGCACCAGCGACTCCGTCGCGACATGAGTGCGCTCCAGGTACTCGGCCCAGGCGCCGCCACGCTCGGGTTGGTCGAGACGTCGCAGAAAGCTCGGGATCACCTTGCGCAGTTCGGTCAGCATCAGCTCCGCATAAGCACGGGCCTCGGGGAGGGGGTGTACCCGCATGCGCAGCACCAAGGCCTCATAGGCCTGTCCCGACCCGTAGATGCCCACGTTGGACAGCGCCGATGCGGGCAGGACGCCGCGGACGGCGTCGAGCGCCTTGGCCCGGGTGGCCTGGCGGTAGACGAAATCGCTGTCATCGGGGTGGCGCTGCACCGTGGCTCGGACATGGTCCGTCACCCGGGCCATCAGGGCGCTGTAGCTGTCGAACAGCCGGTCCATGTCGCCCACGTAGCGGGTGCCCTGCCGACCGGTGAGGATCGAGGGGTCCCGGTAGTAGCGGTACCGTCCCCCCAGCCGGGCGTCGTAGGCGATGTACCGGGTGCTCTGCTCCAGGTAGCTCATGAGCCGCCCTCGTTCGAGCACCTTGGTCAGCAGGTTCGAGGCCTGTTCACAGGCAAGATGGACACCGCCGAGCTGTGCGACCGAGTCGTCGCCGTACTCGACGAACACCTTCTCGTACAACTGCTCTGCTCGGGCCACACCGACCGTGGCGTCCACACCCTGGTCCCCGGTGATCTCGAGTTCACCGACGAACTCGTCGAGGAACAGGCGCCGGAGGCTCTTGGGCGACCGCGAATAGCGGGCGAACAGGGCACCTTTGACCACCTCGGGAAGGTTGACCAGCGCGAACACCGGTCCGTCGAGATTGGTCACGTACCGCCGCAGGATCTCGGCTTCCTCCTCGGTGAACGCTTCGGGGACGTAGGCCGACACAGGCCTCATCGTAGAAGGCGACCACGAGCGACGGGTGGACCGACCGATACGGCCTGCCGATCACACGCACAGGGTCAGGCGATCGGGGTGGACCACGACCCGCAAGTGCCGAACCCACCCCTCGACAACCCCGTCGACCTCCAGCCGGCGGGGCCGGGCGAAGGTGAACTCGATCGACTCCGCCTGGCGTACGCGGATGGCGGGATGCGGTACGTGGGTGCCCAGTGGCAGGCGCCGACGAGCCTGGAACCGAGCTCTCCACGGCAACCTCGGGTCGACGTGCACCACGTCCAGTCGGCCGTCGTTGGGGTGCGCCCTGGGGGCGACATCCCACGCTCCCCGATGATCGACGTTCATGACGGCAACCAACTCACCACTCCACGCCCGACCCCGGGCGATCACATGTGCGACTGCCCACGATCGCCGCCCGTCCGCCCACACCTCGAACACGTCCCAGGGCAGGACGGCCACCTCGTCCCCGGCATCGATGCGGTCGCGTTCCCGACGCCCACCGGCTGCGCGCCAGCAGTCACCCGAGCGGGGGGCGACGACCGCCTCCGGCCCCTGCCCCGAACCCTGCTCGACGAGACGACGCAGCGCCAGGTCGTCGTCGACCCTCAGGAGGCCGGGGGGAACGCTGCCCACCCGTCCCCAGGACTCACCGGGCCTGATGGTCACGGGCCACCGACATCGGCGGCGGCCACCACACCCCGCCGCAGCAGATCAGCGGCGTCACCGCACCGCGACCGGGTGCCGGGATCGGGCGCCATCAACGCCAGTTGGCGCAGCAGATCGACCACCTGGCGCATCGTCCTGACGAAGTCACCACCGGTGAACTCCTCCTGGGCGACCAGTTCGGCGAAGCCCTCCCCCGAGGCCCATGCATAGACCACGGCGACGAAGCCGGGGTCGGGTGGCCGGTGCACGGTCAGACCTGATCGCTCTTCGTCCAGGCCCAGCCGCGTCGACAGGGCAGCGATCTGTTCCCACCGCCGGCGCACCCGGTTGGACGGGAACCACGGGGACGGTGGCGACTCGGCACTGCGGTGTTCATAGACGAACACCGACACCAGCGCGGCGACCGACGCAGCATCCAGACCGTCGAGCAGGCCCTGGCACACCGACTCGGCCACCAGAAGGTCGGACTCGTGGAACGTGCGGGCAAGGACGGTCCCGGCCTCGGTCAGGGTCCAGTCCTCGACGTGGCCCCAGCGGCTCATCAGGTCGATGACGTCGTCGAAGCGGCGGGCCACGGTGCGTTCCTGACCGGCCGCGCGCTTGCGCAGTTCGCGCAGGTCACGCTCCACGCGATCGGCCTGGTGGGCCGCCTGCAGGCGCTCGTGGAGATCGGGGTCGTCCTCGACGGGATGTCGCCCACCGGACTCGGGGCGCCGGATCCGGCGCGCCGACTGGAGCCTCGCCCGGGCCAGCCGCCGTGCCGCCTCTACCTGGAACTGCGGTCGATGCGGTGCGTAGGGCTGGGGAAGGTCCACGTGGCCGAGGGTCCACAGCGGCTCCCGCAGGTCTGCAGCGACCACGTTGACCACCTGGCGACGCGGTGTCAGCAGCGTCACCTTGGTGCCCTCGGTTCGCTGGGCACTGGTCAGCACCAGAGCGCGACCGCCGTGGCGGGGATGATCGAGGTCGACGACGTCGCCAGGCCGCAACAGGCTCAGCGAACGCTCGCGCTCCTGGGTACCCGGGTCGCCTCCGGTGGCCGAACCCTGACGTGCGAGCAGACCGTTGCGACGCCGGTAGTCGTCCAGATCGCCGTAGGGACTCGCCGCCTCCGCCCGCAACTGACGCAGCGATTCGGTCTGGCGTTCGATGCGAGCCTGGACTTCGACGACATCGCGGTCGGACTGGAACTGTGCGAAGGAGAGGTCGAGCAGACGATGCGCCTCGGCGCGGGTGCACGTGCGCACCAGATTCGCCGCCATGTTGTACGTCGGGCGAAAGGCACTGGTCAGGCGGAACGAGCGGCTGGCGATCAGGCCCGCCGCACGTTCGAAGGTCACGAACGGGCTCCAGAGCACGACCGCCGTCCCCGCGTCGTCGATCCCCCGTCGACCGGCTCGTCCCGTCAACTGGGTGATCTCGGCGGGCGTCAGCAGCGTGTGATGGTCACCGGTGAACTTGGTCAACTTCTCGATCACCACCGATCGGGCGGGCATGTTGATCCCCACCGCCAGGGTCTCGGTGGCGAACACGATCTTCACCAGACCCTCGGCGAAGCATCGCTCCACGGCCTCCTTGAAGGCCGGCACCATGCCGGCGTGGTGCACCCCGATCCCGGCCTCGAGTTGCGCCAGCAGTTGGGCGTCGCCCAGGACGGCGAGGTCGCCAGCATCCAGTCCCGACAGGCGCTCACCGACGATCTCTCCGATGCGTTCCCGCTCGGCCAGGGTCGTGAAACGGAACCCGGCGCCCAGCACACTGCGCGCCGCCTCGTCGCATTGCTGGCGGCTGAAGATGAAGTAGATCGCCGGGAGCAGCCCCTCGCCGTCGAGATGGTCCAACACATCGAGCCGCGAGGGTGTCGCCAGGCGCCGACGGGACCCGGGGCGCGCCGTCCGCTTGCCGCCACCCGAACGGGCGTTCAATCCATCCAGGCGAAGTCCACCGGGGTTGGGTTGGCCGTCGATCAGCACGGGTAGACACTGCAACCGGTCGGTTGCCCTGTCCGCCACCAGGAAGGTCGCCTCGAGTTCCACGGGGCGACGCGACTCGACGACGGCGGTCGTCGGCCCCCGCACGGTGCTGATCCACTGGCCGACCTCGTGAGCGTTCGAGACGGTCGCCGAGAGGCACACCAGTCGTACGGTGGCCGGCAGGTGGATGATCACTTCCTCCCACACCGGCCCTCGGTAGGTGTCCTGGAGGAAGTGCACCTCGTCGAGCACCACGGCGTCGAGGAGGTCGAGCGCCGCCGACTGCCCGTAGATCATGTTGCGCAGGACCTCGGTGGTCATGACCACCACCGGGGCATCTCCGTTGATGCTGTTGTCCCCCGTGAGCAACCCGACGCGATGCGCCCCGTGGAGGCGGCACAGATCGAGGTACTTCTGGTTGGACAGCGCCTTGATGGGTGCGGTGTAGAACGCACGCCGACCGTCGGCGAGCGCTGCTGCGATCCCGTACTCGGCGACGACCGTCTTGCCCGAGCCCGTGGGGGCCGCCACCAGCACCGACCGCCCGGCATCGAGGACGTCGATCGCCTTCACCTGGAAGTCGTCGAGGGGAAACCCGTGGTGTCCGATCAGTGCGGCCCGATCCGGACGCGGTGCCTCGTTCACGCCGAGCCCGAGGCCTCGAGACGTTCGCGGCGCCGCCGCGACCGCGTGGCCAGATGGCCCACCGCCACGGCCACGAAGAACAGCACCATCATCGGCAGCGCCAACGCCATCAGCGAGACGGGATCGCCACTGGGCGTGATGACGGCGGCGAGGACGAACACCCCCATGATGGCGAACCGCCACTGCCGCAGCAGCTGACCGGGCGTCACCACACCGACCAACTGCAGGAAGAAGAGCAGTACGGGGATCTCGAAGCCGATGCCGAAGGCCAGCACCATGAGCACCACCAGCGACACGTACCGGGAGATCTGGAAGGCCTGCTGCACATCGGACCCCGACCACGAGATGAGGAACTCGAGGGCCTTGTCCAAGGTCCAGAAGGCGAGGAAACCGCCGACGACGAACAGCACGATCGTCGACAGGATGAACGGGATCGCGTAGCGCTTCTCGCGGGCGTGCAACGCCGGGACGACGAAACGCCAGATCTGCCACAACACCACGGGGAAGGCCAGCACGAGACCGCCCCACAGGGAGATGCGGATGCGCGAGGTGAACCCCTCCAGTGGTCCCAGGGCGAACAGATCTGCCTGGCAGAAGTCGGGACCCTTGCGCTCGCAGAGGTTGCGGTAGGGGCGCAGCATCTGCCCCAGAACCCAGTCGTAGGAGGCGAGCATGACCACGGTCGCCAACACCACCGCCAGGAGCGCCCTGATGATCCGGACCCTCAGTTCGGCGAGATGTTCGGTGATCGTCATACCCTCGCCGACTGCATCGACTTTGGGGGTGGCGAGCCACGGCGGGAGTTTCACGATTCCCTCGACGGCGGTGGCTCACTCGGAGCCGGCGGCGGCACCTCACCGACGGGGTCGGCGCCGGTCACGGGGCCGGGCTCGGGTTCGTCGTCGGGTTCGTCGTCGGGTTCCGGCGCCTCCATCACCGCACGACGTGCCAGGTCGGCGGTCTCGCGCAGTTCTCGCACCGGTTCCTCGAGGGCGCTGCGCATCTCGGTGCGGAAACCATCGCCCATGCGGCGCACCTGGCCGTAGACCCGTCCGAACGAGCGCACAGCATCGGGAAGGCGTTCGGGCCCCAGCACGATGAGTGCCAGGAGGAGCAGCACGATGATCTCGCTCCCCGACATGTTGAACACGGCAGCGAGTCTAGGTGGGCCGTAGGGTGTCCATCTGGTGCAGCAGCGGCTCCCCTCCCTCGTCGACCCGCCCATAGCGTTCGCTCATCGCGGCGCACGCGCCCACGCCGACGAGAACACCATGGAGGCCTTCCGGTTGGCGCTGCGGCTGGGAGCGACCGGTATCGAGAGCGACGTGTGGTCGACTGCGGACGGCGTACTCGTCCTCGATCACGACGGCGTCGTGCGGCGCGGCCTTCGCCGACGACCGGTCCACGAGGTGATGCGCCGCGAGTTGCCCGATCACATTCCCGACGCAGCGGAGTTGTTCGATCTGTGCGCACGTGCACCGGGGGGACCGATTCCCGTCAGCCTCGACCTCAAGGGGCCCGGCACAGGCGCTGCACTGGTCGACCTCCTGCGAGCAGACTTCCCGGGCATGTTGGCGTCGGTCTGGTGCTGCCACCCCGATCTGGAGGAACTCACTGCGCTTCGGAGCCGCCACGCCGATGTTCCGCTGGTGAATTCGATCCGGCTCGATCGCCTCACCGAAGGTCCCGAACGTCGCGCGGCGGTCCTGGCCAACGCCGGAATCACCGGCATCAACTTCCACCACACCGACCTGAACGGTGGCCTGGTCGCCCTGTTCCACCGCTTCGGCCGTACCGTTTTCGCCTGGGACCTGCAGTTCGAGCCCGCCCTCCGGTCCGTACTGCGCATGGGCGTCGACGCCGTCTACAGCGACTGGGTCGACCGCATGACGGACGCCTACCGGGCCGAGTTGGGCTCGCCCCGACCCCCGACGGCAACGGCCTGACTCAGAGCCAGCGCCAGCTGCCGAACGGCCAGATCACGACGAACGCCCGGCCGACGATCAGGTCTTCCCGGATCGGCCCGAACATGCGGCTGTCGAAGGATTCGGCCCGGTTGTCACCCATCACGAAGACATGGGCATCGGGGACGACCTGGGGCGCCATCGAGGCCACGCTGCAACGCGACTGCGGGTTCGGTCGTGCGAGGTGCGCCGGGTCCAGATAGGGCTCCACGACCTGCTGACCGTCGATGTACACGACGCACTCGCGTACCTCGATCCGCTCACCCGACAGCCCGATCACCCGCTTGATCAGGTCGTCGTGCTGCACCACGCCACCATTGGTGGTCACCCGATCGAACACCACGACATCGCCGCGGCGTACGTCGTGAAGCCGGTACGAGAGCTTGTTCACCAGCACCCGCTCGTAGGACTCCATCGTGGTCTGCATCGATGGGCCGGCGATGTAGAACTGTTGCAGCACCAGCAGACGGATGGTGACAGCGGCCAGCACCGCAACGGCGATCACGGCGAACCATTCGAGCGCCACACGCCAGGGCGACTTCGCCGAACCCGAGGCCTCGGGCACTGGTGGGGCCCCTCGAGGGGCGAGCAACGGGTCGATCGGTGCGGTCACGGCGACCCCCTCACAGTGAATCGATCAGACGCTGGACCCGGTCGTCGCGACTTGCGAAGGGGTCTTTGCACAGGACGGTGCGCTGGGCCTGGTCGTTCAGTTTCAGGTGCACCCAGTCGACGGTGTAGTCCCGCCGCCGCTCCTTGGCACGCCGGATGAACTCGCCTCGCAGGCGAGCCCTCGTCGTCTGGGGTGGAGTGTCGATGGCCGTGGCTATCTCGTCATCGTGGCACATCGACTCGACGAGGCCACGTTGGGTCAACTTCGAGAACAGGCCGCGACCCTCGGTGATGTCGTGGTACTGAAGGTCGACGAGTTGCACTCGCGGATGTCCCAGAGGCAGCTCGTGGCGGCTGCGGAAGCGTTCGATCAGGTGGTACTTGATGACCCAGTCGACCTCGCGCTCGAGCAGCAGTGGGTCGCGCTCGATGGTCGACACGCAGTGCTCCCACATCGTCAGCGCACGCTGCTCCCACTCGGGAAAGCCCTTCGTGTCGGCATAGCGCAGGGCTCGATCCAGGTACTCGCGCTGGATGTCGAGGGCCGACACCTCCCGACCGTTGGCCAGCGTCACCGGCTGACGACAGGTGAGGTCGTGGCTGATCTCGCGGATCGCCCGGATCGGGTTCTCGAGCGTCATGTCCCGCAGCACCACGGAGGGGTCCTCGAGCATGCGCAACATGCACGCCACCGCCCCCACCTTGAGGAACGTGGTGTACTCGCTCATGTTCGAGTCGCCCACGATCACGTGCAGTCGGCGGTACTGCTCGGCATCGGCGTGCGGCTCGTCACGGGTGTTGATGATCGGACGGCTACGCGTGGTCGCCGAACTGACCCCCTCCCAGATGTGCTCGGCCCGCTGCGCGATCGAGTACGCCGGCCCCCGAGCCGTCTGGATCACCTTTCCCGCACCGGCGTAGATCTGCCGGGACACGAGGAACGGGATGAGCACCTCGCTGAGCCTCACGAGATCGTCGTTGCGGCCCGTCAGGTAGTTCTCGTGGCAGCCGTAACTGTTGCCCGCCGAATCGGTGTTGTTCTTGAACAGGTACACGGTGCCGCTGATGCCCTCCTCGGCGAGTCGTTCCTCGGCATGGTGCTGCAGTTCCTCGAGAATCCGCTCGCCGGCCCGGTCGTGCACGACCAGTTCGCGCAGCGAGTCACATTCGGGCGTGGCGTACTCGGGGTGGGATCCGACGTCCAGGTACAGGCGGGCGCCGTTGTGCAGGAACACGTTGGAACTGCGCCCCCACGACACGACTCGGCGGAACAGGTACCGCGCCACCTCGTCAGGACTGAGCCGCCTCTGGCCGCGCAGGGTGCACGTGACGCCGTACTCGGTCTCGAGGCCGTAGATACGGCGTTCCATGGGTCCAGGCGTGGCCAGGGTTCCTCCTCAGTCGGCCAGCAGTTGCGCCACCTCGTCGTCGCCGAGACGACGGAAGCACCGACGGCCCTTCGATCGCGCCAGCACCGCCACCTCGAGTTCCGGGGTCTGCAGCGAACGATCGGGGCCCGACAGGGCCGCCCGGGCGGCCTTCGTCGCCGCCGCCAAGGGCATGGCATCGCTCCACGCCGCCTCGAGGCGACCGCCGATCGCCTCGGCGTCACCGCCGAGCACGCTGTAACGCCGCTCGTCCACCACGGTTCCGTCGTAGAGGATGTGGAACACCTGGTCGCTCTCGGGACCCGACCCCACCTCGGCCACCAGGATCTCGACCTCGAGGGGCTTCATCTCGTGAGTGAAGATCTGGCCCAGGATCTGGGCGTACTGGTTGGCCAGGCCACGGGCGTCGACATCGTCCCGGCTGTACTGGTAGCCGCGCAGGTCGGCAGCCCGGACGCCCGCCACGCGCAGTTGGTCGAACTCGTTGTACTTGCCCACGCCGGCGAAGGCGATCCGGTCGTAGATCTCGCTGATCTTGCGCAGCGTCTGCGACGGGTTCTCCGCCACCAGGGCGATGCCGTCCTCGAACTGCAGGGCGACGAGGGCGCGGCCCCGGGCGATGCCCTTGCGGGCATAGTCGGCCCGGTCCTTCATGACCTGCTCGGGCGCCACGTAGAACGGCATGGTCATCGCTGCTGCACCTCCGTGGCGATCGCCTGGTACCGCTCGGCGAGATCCTCGTCGGCCAGTCGGGTCCAGCCGGTCTGGGTGATCGTGGCCACGACGGGGTAGATCCCGCGCAGCACGTCGGGCCCACCGGTCGCCGAATCGGCGTCGGCGGCCTCCCAGAGTGCCCGGCACGCCAGGTCGACGGCGGTGTCGAGCGGCAGTTCGGGCCGGTAGCCGACCTTCACCACGGTGCCCGCATGCAGGCTCCCCGACCCGGTGGCGACATAGTCCCGCTCCTCGTAACGCCCGCCGGTGACGTCGTAGTCCCAGAGTCGGCCCACAGCCCGACGTTCGTCGAAGCCGGCGAAGATCGGTACGACGACCATGCCCTGCATGGCGGCGGGAAGGTTGGACCTCACCAGCATGGACAGTTGATTGGCCTTACCCTCGAGACTGATCCCCTGCCCCTCGACCTTCTCGTAATGTTCGAGTTGCAGTTGGAACAACTTGATCATCTCCATGGCGGGCCCGGCCGCACCGGCGATGGCCACACCGCTGTAGCGGTCGGCTTGGACCACTTTCTCCATGGTCCGGTGGCTGATCAGGTTTCCCGAGGTCGCCCGTCGGTCACCCGCCATCACCACGCCCCCGGCGCAGCGCAGCGCAACGCAGGTCGTGGCGTGCGGTATGCCGAGCGAGCCCATTGCCTCGGCCGACATGCCCAGGGGCGACGGCGGCCACAGATCGAGGCGGCGCAGCAGTTCGGGGAAGTTGGGACCGGGATCATCACCGGCCCGGAAGAACGGCATCGACATCGAGGTACTCACTGCCCGCCCTTCTGCACGTAACTCTTCACGAAATCCTCGGCGTTGGACTCGAGGACCTCGTCGATCTCGTCGAGCAGATCATCCAACTCGGCGATCAGCCGCTCACCCGTCGCAGCCGTCGACGTGACGTCGAGATCCGTCTCGACATCGGTGCTGCGCTCGGAGGTGGTCTTGGGTTTCTGCGTCCGCTCGGCCATGGTGTGGTGTCTCGTCCTCGTCGTGGTGTTCGATCGGTTCCGGTGTCGTGACCTGCGTCAGGTTCCCAGCCGGGCGATCAGGTCGGCCGCCGAGGAACTGTCGTCGATCAACCTAGCGACATGGGCGGCAGTGCCGCGCAGTGGTTCCATCATCGGGACCCGGCGCAGGGGCTCCCGCCCCAGGTCGAACACGAGGGAGTCCCAGTTGGCCGCCACGATCTCCCCCGGCCAGCGGGCCAGACAACGCCCCCGGAAGTAGGCGCGTGTGGTCTCGGGAGGCTCCGTCATACAGCGTCGGGCGTCCGCCGGATCGATCAGGGTCTCCAGACCCACCCGCGCAGCCAGGCACCGTTCCGGTCGCAGGTCGTGGTACTGGAGATCGATGGCCTTCAACCGGACGTCACCGTCGATGAGGCCGTGGCGCGCCGCGTAGGCGTCCAGGAGGCGCCGCTTGGCGACCCAGTCGACCGTCGACGCCACCGAGAGCGGGTCGCGCTCCAGACCGGCCAGGACCTGTTCCCAGCGTTCGAGCACCATGGTGCCCACCTCGGCCCCGACCGCCTCGAGGCCCTGGCGGCTCGCATAGCGACGCGCCCGTTCGAGCAGGGACCACTGCAGTTCGAGCGCCGTGATGCGCCGCCCCGAACGCAGTTCGACGGTCTGTCGCAGCCCGGGATCGTGGCTGACCTCGCGGATCGCCCTCACCGGATCGGCGAGCAGCATTTCGGTCCCCAGTGCGTCGTCCTCGATCATGGCCAGCACCAACGCTGTCGTACCCACTTTCAGCAGCGTCGCCACCTCGCTCATGTTGGCGTCGCCCACGATGACGTGAAGACGCCGGTAGCGCTGAGGATCGCAGTGAGGTTCGTCACGGGTGTTGACGATCGGTCGTTTCAGCGTGGTCTCGAGCCCCACCTCCTCCTCGAAGAAGTCGGCTCGCTGGCTGAGTTGATAGGCGACGGCTCGGCTGTCGAGTCCCGGGAACTCGGTTCCCACCTTGCCGGCCCCGCAGAACACCTGGCGGGTCACGAAGTGCGGGGTGATCTGGCTCACGATGCGACCGAAGGGAACCTCCCGGTCCATCAGATAGTTCTCGTGGCATCCGTAGCTGTTGCCCTTGCCGTCCGAGTTGTTCTTGTAGAGCACCACTTCGGCACCCGAAGGCAGCACCTCGCTCAGCGCCCGCATGGACACTCGGGCGATCTCCTCGGCGGCGCAGTCGAACCGGAGGACCTCCAACGCCGTGGTGCATTCGGGCGTCGAGATCTCGGGATGTGCGTGGTCCACGTAGTACCGGGCCCCGTTGGTCAGCACCGCGTTCACCAGATGCGTCTCGATCTCGGGAGCCATCACCTCGATCAGATCGAGACCTCGGGCGTCGTTCGCCGGCTGCTCGGCCTCGAAATCCCACGCCACGCGACCTGACGTGACGTTCACGTACCCGTTGACCACCAACGAGGATGCCAGCACCGGGTTGGTGTCGAAGCCACGCGTGACGATGCCGAACTCGGTTTCGATCCCGCAGACCTTGGGCAGCGCCATGGCCGAACCCTACCGGTCGTTCACGACGAGGCGCCGACGGTGCGCCCCCGTGCGCCGGGCTCAGAGGTACTGGCCGGTTGCCGCTCGCTCGATCGCTCGTCCGCCGGTGATCCCCGCCTCGGCGCGCCCCTCGCCCACCAGGGTGCGGATGAACACGATGCGGTCACCTTTCTTGCCCGAGATCTTCGCCCAGTCATCGGGATTCGTGGTGTTGGGCAGATCCTCGTGTTCCCTGAACTCCTGCCTGACGGCGTCGATCAGGTCCCGGGTGGCGATGCCGCGGGAACCACCGGCGATCACCCGCTTGATGGCGAGTTTCTTGGCGCGGCGCACGACGTTCTCGATCATGGCCCCGGAGGCGAAGTCCTTGTAGTAGAGGACCTCCTTGTCGCCGCCGGCGTAGGTCACCTCGAGGAACTGGTTGGCCACGTCGTCCCGGTACATCTCGGTCACCGCTGCGTCCGCCATGGCCCGTGCGGCCGCCGAAGGGTCTCCCCCACCGAGGGCCGCCACCTCGTCGGCATCGAGCGGCAGATCGGAACCCAGATACCTCCCGAAAACCTGACGTGCCGCCGTGGCGTCGGGCCGCTCGATCTTGATCTTCACGTCGAGGCGCCCGGGACGCAGGATGGCCGGGTCGATCAGATCCTCGCGGTTCGTGGCGCCGATCACGATCACGTTGCGCAGGCCCTCGACGCCGTCGATCTCGGCGAGCAACTGGGGCACGATCGTGGATTCCATGTCGGAGGAGATGCCGGTGCCACGGGTGCGGAACATGGAGTCCATCTCGTCGAAGAACACGATGACCGGCCAGCCCTCCTCGCTCTTCTCGCGTGCCCGCTGGAACACCAGTCGGATCTGGCGCTCGGTCTCGCCGACGTACTTGTTCAGCAGCTCCGGACCCTTGATGTTGATGAAGTAACTACGACCCTTGTCACCGCCCGTGCGAGCGGCGACCTTGCTGGCGAGGCTGTTGGCCACCGCCTTGGCGATCAGCGTCTTGCCGCAGCCGGGCGGGCCGTAGAGCAGAATTCCCTTGGGCGCCGGGAGTTGATGTTCGGCGAACAGGTCCGGGTACAGGAACGGCAGTTCGACCGCATCGGCGATCTGCTCGATCTGTTCGTCGAGGCCGCCGATGTCGCCGTAGCTCACGTCGGGTACCTCCTCGAGCAGCAGATCCTCGACCTCGGGCCGAGGCAGCTTCTCGAGCAGCAGATTGGTCCGAGGGTCCAGGCGCAGCGTGTCACCACTGCGCAGGTGCACCCCTCGCAGTGCGTCGGCGAGTTCGCAGACGCGCTCCTCGTCGGCTCGGCCCACCACCAGTGCGCGCACCCCGTCTTCGAGCACCTCCTTGACGGTGACCACTTCGCCCGACGTATCGGGATGTCGGGCCATGACCACGTTGAACGACTCGTTCAGCACCACCTCGGCACCCCGCTCGAGCGTGATCGCATCGATCTCGGGATGCAGGTTGACGCGCATCTTGCGACCACTGGTGACGACGTCCACCGTGTCGTCGTCGTTCTTGCCCACCACGATGCCGTAGGCGGCCGGTGGCCGGGTGAGCTTGTCGACCTCGTCACGCAGAGTGGCGATGTGCTCGCGAGCCTCGCGCAGGGTGTAGGAGAGCTTCTCGTTCTGCGCCACCGCCTGCGCCAGGTGGCCCTTGGTCTCGAGCAGGCGTTCCTCGAGCGCCCGCAGGCGGCGCGGGGCATCGTCGAGGCGCCGCCGCAGGTCGAGGTTCTCCTCGATCAAGTGCGCTGCGCCGACCGCGTCGGGATCATCGTGCCCCTCAGTCACCGGACCACCTCCACCCCGTGGAACCTACACCGCCGTCAGAGCGCTATCGGGTTCGGTCGATCCTGTTTCGACGGTGGGTCCCATGTAAACTCTCAGCCGTTCGTCACCGCCCGCTTGTGTATCGAAGGAGCAGCCATGAAGGTCTGGATCGATCAGGATCTTTGCACGGGAGATGGTCTCTGCGAGGAAATCGCTCCCGACGTCTTCACGTTGCTCGACGACGGCCTGGCCTACGTCAAAGAGGGTGACAAGGTGTACGCCACCGCCAAGGGCAACCCCCAGGGTGCCGACGGGCTGGCCAACATCCCCGACAACCAACTCGACGCCGTGATCGAGTCCGCCGAGGAGTGCCCCGGCGAGTGCATCTTCATCGAAGCCTGATCCGGTTCCGACCCCGCTGAACGACACCCCGTCAGTCCGAGGCCTCCTCGGGCTCACGGGGTGTTGCCGCGTCCGAGTTCTCCTTGCCGATGTAGCGGGCTGACGTCAGAAAGCCCGTGTGCGCCACCATTCGGTGATCGGGCCGCACCGCAGCACCGGCGACATACCAGGTTCGGTGCAGCACCTCGAGCGTCCGGGCGCCCATCCATCCGCGGCGCTCGTCCATGACCGCTCGCACCGAGGCGGCCTGGGTGATGCTCGGCGTATAGGCCACCAGGATGCCTCCCGGACGGAGCGCCACCTCGGCATGTGGCACCACCCGCCAGGGTTCGGGCAGGTCGAGCACCACACGGTCGACCTCACGCTCGTCGATACCGTCGTAGCAGTCCCTGATCTCGACCCGGTACCGCTCGGCGGCCGCCGACCCGAGGAAACTCGTCACGTTCGAACGCGCCCGGGCGGCGAAGTCCTCGCGCATCTCGTATCCCACGATGTCGGCACCCCAGCGCAGCATGGCCATGGACAGCGCCCCCGAGCCAACCCCCGACTCGAGGACGCGTACACCGGGACCGATATCGGCGATCATGCAGATGGGCGCCAGGTCTTTCGGGTAGATCACCTGGGCGCCTCGAGGCATCTCGACGACGAAGTCCTCCAACGTCGGGCGTACGGCCAGGTAACTCGAACCCCGAGTCGACCGCACCCGGCACCCTTCGGCACGACCCACCAGATCGGCATGGGGCACGTAACCGGCGTGACTGTGGAACTCGCCTCCCGGAGCCAGGGTGACCAGGTACCGCCGCTGTTTCGAGTCGACCAGCAGCACGCGCTCGCCGTAGTCGAACGCAGTCATCGCGTCATCCTTCTTCCGCGCCGGTTCGACGGTCGATCACGATCGAGGGCATGGGCCGAGGTCAGCGCGGACCCTGGGCGCGTCGGGGGTCGATGGCCGTCACCTGGAGCGTCTGCCCCGGCTTCAGGCTCTCCAGGGCCACCACCTCTGGCCGACGCGAGGACGCCCGGCGGAGAATCCGGGCGCCCCACAGCACTCCGGCCACGATCATCCAGGGCCGACTCCCCCCGAGCAGCCCACGTCGCACGGCCATCGAGCGCAGGCTCGACACCGGAGACGTGACCAGAGAGGTCACCGTGGCAACCGTGATACGTCGCTCTGCCATCAGAGACGGCGGATCTCCACCATGGTGGTACGACGTCGACCGCTGCGACGCCCGAGCAGGAAGAACACCACGAGCAGCACCACACCGCCGACGGCGATCACACCCGCCAACTGCTGCTTTCGCTGCTCGACTTCGCCCGCCACCGACTTCTGAAGGCCCTTGAGCGACGACTCGAGGTCGTCACGGGTGATGCGCCGATCGCTCACTGCGGCTCCTTGTTCAACGTGGCTTTCGACACCCGGCTGAGGGAGATGGCGGTGACGGCGAGCACCACGACCAACACGATCAGGTAGGGCACGAACGACCAGGCCCCGTCGAAGACGCTCTCCCACTGCGTCTGCAACAGACGCAACAGGCCGAGGGCCACCAGGACCAGACCGAGGCCGAGGCACACCGCGCCGGCGACACCGAACCCCAGCCAGCGCCCCGCACCCTTCAAGGGCCCGACGGTCTCCTGCAGGGCGTACGCCTTCACCAGGTCGATCACATCGCCGACAGAGGCGTCGTCCGGACCCGACGACGCGGGACGCGCACCGTCGCCGGCGGGGGTGTCCTGAGCAGCCATCGCCCTCGTTCTAGCAGACACGACCGGCCGACGTCAGCCCGACGCGGTGTCGAGCCGGAACCTGAGCAGCGACTCGACGTCGTCGAGCACGCCCTCGAGCACCTCGAGGCGCCCGCGCGCATGGGGTGCTGCGAGGACCTGCTGACGGTCGAGTGGCCCCACGGGTGCCAGCAGTGCCAACTGATAGGAGGCCACGGCCGGATCGGGGTCGATGGCCGATCCGGGGTCGGCGACCGCATCGCCGAGTTCCAGGGCCAGCGCAGTCGCCCGGCGCACCCGTCCGGCCAGCACGCCCACCCGCCCTACGAGGTACTCCTGGTCGCCGACGTCATCGGGCTCGTCGGGCCACGGCTCCACCACCGCACGCGGATACGGGTCGTCGTCGAGCCACTGCGTCACCCGGATGCGTTCGGCCCCGACCGCCACCACGGCGAACCGTCCCGGGTCCAACTCGGCGACCTGCAGGATCCGGGCCCGCGTTCCCAGCATGGTGCGCTGGTCGCTGCCGCCCACCTCCGAGCCTCGGGCGATGAGGACGACGCCGAAGGACGGTTCGGTGTCGTTCAGGCAGTCACCGAGCATCACCCGGTAGCGGGGCTCGAAGATGTGAAGTGGCAGGATCGCCCCCGGCAGCAGCACCGAGCCGAGGGGAAACATCGGGAGCGGAGTGACCTCGCTCATGATCCACCCTCCACGGGTCGCGGTCCAAGGGCGTCGGGGGTGGGGGCTCCCCCCGGATACGTGGCCAGTGCCCGGGCGAGGGTTTCGAGAATCGGACACGACACCGCACTGCACGCTGCGGACTGGTCGCCGTTGATCATCAGGCTGTACACCAGGTCCACCCCGCCGGCGTCGGGGAGGTAGCCGCTGTAGGCCTTCACTTCGCGCAGCGTTCCCGTCTTGACCAGAAGACGGCCCGACAGAGGTGTGTCGCGCAGCAGACCTGCCACGGTTCCGGTCTCTCCGGCGACGGCCATGGCCCCGCGTAGGCCCTCCAACTGCCCGGGACGCTGGAGCAGTGCCAGCACGAGGTCACAGGTCAGCCGGTTGCCGCGGTCCAGTCCGCTGCCGTCCACCAGGGTCATGTCGACCAACGGCACCCCCCACCGGTCGAGCGTCTCTTGGATCACGACGAGACCGTCGATCCGGGTGCCAGGGCGTCCCGATGCCACGGCGATCTCCTTGACCAGCATCTCCGCCGTGGTGTTGTCGCTCGTCGTCAGCATCTCGGCCACCACCTCGTGAAGGGGTGCCGAGGTGACCGAGGCGATCACGTTGGCCGGCGCCTCGAGTCCCGGGGTGGCATCGGCACGGGTGACATCGCCGGTCACGTCCACACCCGCGTCGCGTAACAGGTTGGCGACTTCCACTCCCGCTGCCAGGGCGGGGTCGTCGGGCTTGATCGGACTGCCCGTGACGAAGCCGTCGTTGATCAGCAGAGCGCCCACGGGTCCCGCCTCGGTCGACCGGATGCCGTCACCCCAGGTGGGTACGAACCGTTCGGTGTCGTACCGCTCCTCGTGCACCACCAGTCCCACGGCGGACAGGGTGACGCCACTTCCGGCCACCGCATCGACCAGGGACTCCAGCGGTGTACGCGGCTCGGGCGCCAGGCGTTGGGTGGTCGGGTACCAGGTGGCAGCCAACAGCGGGTCGCCGCCTCCGACCAGATGCAGCGGACCGACCAGCACACCGTCGACCACCTCGCCGCGCACCTCGGTCACGAAGGTGGCCTCGCGACCGATCACCTCGAGGGCCACCGTCCCCACGAGCAGTTTCATGGTGCTCGCCGGGATCAAGGGAGTCGACGACCTCACCCCCACCACCAACCGGTCATGGGCCGAGACCGCCAGACAGCTCGTGGCGCCGAGCACCGAGGTGACCGCCCCGAGTTGAAAGCGAAAGGCCTCCAGTGCGGACGACACCGCCAGTGTGGTGGGGGCCCGCCGCACCGATAGCAGCGGCGTGACCAGCGACGGCTCGGCGTCGGTCGAGGCCACCACCGCGACCGCAGGCTCACCCAGTGCCGCCCGGTCCTCGGCCCACCGCCACAGCGCGACCATGGCCACGGTCGGGCCGAGCGCCAGAGCCAACAGCACCACCACCGGACGCCGGCGCGAGCGCCGCGTTAACCGGTGCGGTTCAGTCACGACCTCGGCACCGCCCTGCGTCACCACCCACGGCGCCGACGATACTGGGCGTCACGCCACAGATGGCCCAATGCGGTCACAGCGCGGTTGGCGCTGGCGTAGCACAGGCGCCCCGTCTCCCTGACCGTGGCAGGGCCCGGATTCGACGGATCTGCAACGGCCAGTTCGGTCGCCGTCAGGATCGGCTTCCCGGTGGCCGCCGACAACTCGTGGGCAGCCTCGGCGAAGCGGGCGTCCTGGCGCTCGTGGTAGGCGACGATCCGGTCGAGGCCGTGGTCCGGATAGAAGCGACCCTCGCGCATGAGCCGCGCCTGGTTCGCCTGAATACCCAAGCCCAGGTAGACCACGGCGTGCACGTCGGGATGCTCGGCGATCAGGCGCATCACGGTGGGGATCGTCTCCCGGGTCTCGCCCCCGGCACAGTCCACCGGATTGTTGCGGCTCCAGCGCGGCGGCAGGTGCTCGTCGATCGCCCGCCGCAGGTCGTCGGGCAGGGGCAGCAGCGTCAGCGACCGGTCGCGTGTGATGGCGTCGGCGGTCACCACGCCCCATCCGCCGGCCGTCGTCAGCACCACCACGTTGGGTCCCGACGGGGCAGGCTGGGTGGCGAAGGTGGCTGCGGCCTCGAAGGCCTCCTCGACCGTCGCCGCACGGGTGATCCCCGCTGCACGGCACCACCCGTCGAACACCTTGTCGTCGGCCGCCAACGCCCCGGTATGGCTGGCCGCCGCGCGGGCGCCACCCTCGGTCGCCCCGCCTTTCACCAGCACCAGCGGTTTGCGGGCGGCGGCGGCGGCCAGACGGCTCATCAGGGCCTTGCCGTCGGTGATGCCCTCCACGTAGGCCAGGCCCACGGCGGTGGCCGGATCGTCGGCGTAGAAGTCCAGGTAGTCGGCCACGCTCACGGCCGCGGCGTTCCCCGCCGAGACCGCCCGGCTGATACCGACCCCGGTCGCTCGGGACCAGTTGAGGAAACTCGACACGAAGTTCCCGCTCTGGCTGGCGACGCCGATACGTCCCGCAGGGGGATAAGGCGCAACGATCTGGGCGCACAGCGAGGCCGGGGTCGAGACGACTCCCTGGCCATTGGGCCCGGCGAGCAGGATGCCGAGTTCGTCGGCCAGGGCGACCAGCTCCCTCTCGGCGCGCTGCCCCTCCTCCCCCGCCTCGCCGTACCCGGCCGAGGTGAGGAAGGCGGCACGGATGCCCTTGGCGGCGCAGGCCCGCAGCAGATCGGGATTCGCCGACGCCGGCGTGCAGACGAACACCAGGTCCACGGCCCCGTCGGGCAGTTCGGCGACATCGCGCACCGTGCGAATGCCCAGCACCTCCTCGCCCTGGAGGTTCGTGCCGTACACACCACCGCGGTAGCCGCTCGCCAGGAGGTTGTGCAGCGAGACGAACCCGAACTTGCCAGGGTGTGTCGACGCCCCGGCGATCACCACACCACGCGGTTCGAACAGGGCGCGGAACGCTTCGTCGGACGGCCGTTGCCGCGGCTCGGGTGCGCTCCCGCCAGCCGTCGCAGCCTCGCCACCCAACTCGACCAGCGCGTCGACGGCCACCACATCGCCCCGGCCGTCGACGATCAGGGGGTTGAGGTCGACACTGGCCACCTCGGGATGTGCGACCGCTACCGCCGAGAGACCGAGCAGCACGTCGACCAGGCGGTCCCGCTGCACGGGCGCCTCGCCGCGCACCTCGCCCAGCAGGGCCTGCGTGGCAAGGCCGGCGATCATCTCCTCGGCGGTCACCCGGTCGAGGGGAACGGGCCGGAAGACCACGTCGGCGAGCGCTTCGGCCAGCACGCCACCGACACCGAGCATGACCATGGGGCCGAACTGCACATCGCGCACCAGGCCGGCGATCAGTTCCCGGTTTCCCTGCACCATCGGAGCGACCAGCAACTGCACCTCGCCGTCATCGGGAACGGCCTTCGCCAACAGTTCCTCACCGGCCGCCCGCACGGCTGCACCGTCGGCGAGCCGCAGTCGGACCAGACCGCGTTCGGTCTTGTGGGCGATGCGGTCGCCGTTCAGTTTCACGACGACGGGGAACCCCAGTTCCCCGGCAGCCTCGACCGCCTGTTCAGCATTCGCCACCAGGCGTTGCGGGGCGAGGGGCACCCCGTGACGGGCGACCAGGGCTTTGGATTCCGCCTCGGACAACGTGCGGCGGCGGGTGGTCGAGTCGGACATCGGGGTGCTCATCGCCTGCGTCGTACACCACCGGGCCGAGGTCGCTCAACTCGCCGGGTTGCCGTCGGGCGCCAGGGCGACCCTGAAGAACGCCAGAATGTGCTCGAGGCGCTGTTCGAGCAACGTCTCTCCGAGCGGGTCCGCATCGAGGAGAGCGCCCAGGAAGGGCGCGTCCGAGAAGTAACTGAGCAGGGCGCCGTAACCGGTCAACAGCAACTGCTCCGGTTGGTGCTGTCGCACCAAACCCGCCTTCATCGACTGGCGGAACGAGTCGGCTGCCTGGTCGAACAGGGGTCGGATCACACTTGCCAGATCGACACCCAGGTGGCTCCCGCTGTCGACCGCCTCACGCCTGATGAGACGCACGTAGTCGGGATTCTCGGTGAAGAAGCGGAATCCGGCCCGCATGACCAGTTCGATCTTGTCCCACCCCGAACGCGGGTCGCCCACCGTCTCGCCGAGCAACTCGAACCAGTCCGACAACAACCGCTCGAACACCTCGGCGTACAGGGCGTCCTTCGAGTGGAAATGGTGCAGCAGACTCGGCCGCCGGATTCCCACCTCCGCTGCGATGTCGTTCAGCGAGGTGCCCTCGTAGCCGCCGGCGGCGAAGCAACGTCGGGCGGCCACCAGGATGGCGTCGCGCGTGGAGACCGGTTCGGGATCCCCCGACGGAGAAGCATGGCGCACCGCACCACTGTACGCCATGTTCCCCATTGCCTACTGACTGGTAGGTAGGTCTGCTACGGTCCGGTTTCGTGACGATGCTCCTCACCGCAGTGCTGGTCGGTCTCGGCGTCTCCCTCATCGCCAACACGGCGACGACGGTGTTCCTGCACCGGGCTCTTGCCCACCGGGCGCTGACCCTGTCCCCGGCGACGACGGCTGTCTTCCGCCTCCTCGTGTGGATCACCACGGGCATCAGGCCTCGCCAGTGGGTGGCGGTCCACCGCAAACACCACGCCTTCACCGACGTCGAGGGCGACCCCCACTCGCCTGTCCTCCTGGGCTGGGTGCGGGTGCAGATGCGCAACGTGGCGCTGTATCGGCGAGAGGCACGCAACCAGGACACTCTGGCCCGCTATGCCCGTGACCTCCCTGCCGACCGCTGGGACCGGGTGTTGTTCGATCGCGCGCTCGTCGGGCTGGCGCTGGGGATCGGCATCCTCGTCGCTCTCCTCGGGCCGGCGACGGGCCTGCTGGCCGCTTTCGTCCACATCAATCTCTATCTCGGAGGCTCCGCTGCGGTGAACGCCATCGGCCATCACTTCGGGCGCCGGCCGTACCCGAACTCGGCCGGCAACCTGCAGTGGCTCGCCTTCCTGACGGCGGGTGAAGGCCTGCACAACAACCATCACGCCGCCCCGACCTCGGCCCGCCTGTCCCACCGCTGGTTCGAGATCGACACCGGTTGGTGGGTGATCAAGGCACTCGCAGGGCTGCGGCTCGCCACGGTGCGTCTTCAGGAGGTGCGCCTCGCGCACCGGCGCCCCGCATCGTCACGTGCGGCCTCCTGAAGCCCGGATCGGCGTGACCGGCGGGGTGGCGGGTACCGTCGGCCAATGCACATCGTGTCCGCTCTGTTCGTCGACCGGTACGACACCCGTCCCGCCCCCGGACCCTCGACACGCCTCGACCTGAACGGCGTGTTCTTCTCGATCGCTGCGCCCTCGCCGGTGCCCGTGACCATCGAGCCCCACCTGCTGGCGATCATCTACTGCCCGCCCGACCACCCGGGTCAGGGCGTGTTCGAGGTGGTGTTCCGCACCGGTCCGAGCGAACAGGACCCGCAGATGGCCCGCAACGTGAGCCCGTTCACCGTCGAGCCCGGCAAGTTCACGGCGCGCTTCGTGCGAGGCGAACTCGAATTCGAGCAGTACGGCCAGATCATGGCGCATTGCCGGGTGGACCGCGGGCCCTGGCACCTGGTCCCTCTGACACTGCTCCCACCCGTCGCATGACGGCCCGTTTCGCCAGTGCCCTCAGTGCACATCCCGATACGGCGATCGCCGTCGGCGAGGTGGTGGGCACCGTCGTCGAGCAGTTGAGCGACACGCCCGACATCGCGGTCGTGACCATGACGGGCCACCACGTCGACCGGGCCGACGAACTGGCCAGGACCATCCACCGTGTGCTGACCCCCGGTTGCCTGGTCGGTGCGTCGGCAGCAGGTGTCCTGGGGTGCGGCGAGGGCCGCGAGCACGAACCGGGGTTGGCGCTGTGGACGGCAACGCTCGGTGTCGACGCTCGGATCGTCGATCTGGAGGCCATACCCTCCGACGGCTCCATGGCGGTGGTGGGTGTCGAGGACGACGACCTGGCGCGGGCGGGATCGCTGGTGCTGTGGGTCGATCCCTGGTCCTTCCCCACCGACGCTCTGCTGCACCATCTCGCCCGGCATCACCCCCATCTGCAGGTGGTGGGCGGGTTCGCCTCGGCGGGCCGGGGTGCGGGCGCCAACCGGTTGATCTCTGGTGCCTCCGCCCGGGCGCGTGGAGCGGTGGGCCTGTTGCTGCCCCCCGGCGTGCTGCGGGCGACCGTCGTGTCCCAGGGTTGCCGACCCGTGGGGCAGGCATGGACCGTCACGGCATCGCACGGCAACGTCATCGAACAACTCGGCGGCAGATCGGCATGGGAGCGTCTGGCCGACCTCGTGACGACACTGGACCCCGCCGACAGGGCACTGGCCATGAACGGCCTCCATTGCGGACTGCTGGCCGACGACCGCGCTCTGGACCCCGACCGCGGCGACTTCCTGGTTCGGGGCGTGGTCGGCGTCGACCAGGAGCGCGGTTCGGTGAGCGTCAGTGCCGACGTGCCGTTGGGCACGGTGATCCAGTTCCACGTACGCGACAGCCTGACCGCCGGACACGATCTCGAACGGCGCCTCCGTGCCGCCGTCGGAACGACCGGCGACGCCGGCAACGGGGCGCTCGTGTTCACCTGTAACGGCCGGGGCCGGGCGATGTTCGACACCCCGCATCACGACGCCCGCATCGTGCAACGGGTACTGGGCCCCCACCACGTCGGCATGATGTGCGCAGGTGAGATCGGGCCGGTGGCGGGGCGAACACATCTCCACGGCTTCACGGCCTCGGTCGCGATGTTCTGAGACCCTGCCCGCGGACCCCCTGACGCCACGAGCCCTGCGGATACAGTCGAAGGGTGCCTGTGACCCCTCGGCCCGACACCCACGACCTCACGCAACCCGCCGGCCTCGGTTCCGAACTGGACCGGCAGGCGATCGCGGTCATCCGCGGTCTGGCGATGGACGCACCCCTGGCCGCCCGGAGCGGTCACCAGGGAACGGCCATGTCGCTCGCACCACTGGCCCACGTTCTGTACAGCAGGGTCATGCGCCACGACCCGTCCCGACCGGCATGGCCCGACCGGGACCGGTTCATCCTCTCGAACGGACATGCGTCGATCCTGCAGTACGCCTTGCTGTACCTGTGCGGCTACGGCCTGGAACTCGACGACGTGAAGGCCTTCCGGCAGTGGGGTTCCTCCACACCGGGACACCCCGAGGTGGGCCACACGGCGGGCGTCGAGGTCACGACCGGGCCACTGGGCCAGGGCTTCGCCAACGCCGTGGGCATGGCGATCGCCGAGCGCATCCAGCGAACCACCTTCGGTGCCGACCTCATCGACCACCACACCTGGGTGATCGCCGGCGACGGATGCCTGATGGAGGGTGTGAGTCACGAGGCGGCGTCGCTGGCGGGGCACCTCGGTCTGTCCGGGCTGACCTGCGTGTTCGACGACAACCGGATCACCATCGACGGTTCGACCGGGCTGACCGTGTCCGACGACGTGCCGGCGCGTTTTCGGGCCTACGGATGGCATGTGATCGAGGCGGGCGAGGTGGGTGACGACCTCGACGAACTCGAACGGGTCCTGCGCAGTGCCCGTGCCGTCGAGGACCGTCCGACCCTCGTGGTGCTGCGGACTCGAATCGGCGTGCCGTCACCCGATTTCACCGACCGCCACGAAGCCCACGGCAACCCGTTCACCACCGAGCACGTCACCCGGACCAAAGCGGTGATGGGCATCCCCGACGAGCCGTTCTGGGCGCCCGACGAGGTCGTCTCGGCCTACCGCAGCCACGCCACCCGGCGCGGTGCGTCCCTGTACCAGGCGTGGAAGGAGCGGTGGGCGCTGCGCAGTGCCGACGCCGACATGGTGCGGCACTGGGACGCCACGTGGTCCGGCGCAGCCCCGGGCCTCGCGGGTTGGGATGCGGTACCGGTCACCTTCGAAGCCGGCACCAGTCCCGCCACCCGTGTCGCCATCCAGACGGCGCTCAACGCCACCGCCCCCCTGCTTCCCTCCCTCGTCGTGGGTTCGGCCGACCTCACCGGCAACACCGGTTCCAAGTTGGTCGGCGCCGCCCCGCAGCACCCCTCGACGCCACAGGGGCGTCAGGTGTTCTACGGGGTACGCGAACACGCCATGGGTGCCTGCATGGTGGGCATGGCGCTGCACGGTGGCGTGCTCCCCGTAGGTGGAACCTTCTTCGTGTTCGTCGATTACCTGCGGCCGGCACTGCGCCTCGCTGCGCTGTCCCAGGCGCGCGTCGTGTTCGTGTTCAGCCACGACTCGGTGGGTGTCGGCGAGGATGGCCCGACACACCAACCGGTCGAGCATCTGGCCACCCTGCGGGCCCTGCCCGGACTCCAGGTGATCCGGCCTGCCGACGCCGCCGAGACCGTGGCCGCTTGGAAGGCCGCTGTGGCGACCCCCGGCCCCACGGCGCTCGTACTGTCTCGCCAGAACCTCCCCCAGATCACCGACGGCTCGGCCGTCGACAACGGTGCTGGTGTGGTGGGCGAACCCGTCGACCACCCCGACGTGATCCTCGTCGGTACGGGCAGCGAGGTCGCGTTGTGCCTCGAGGCCGCCGAGGTCCTGCGAGGTGACGGCGTCACCGCCCGCGTCGTGTCCATGCCCTCGTGGGACCGCTTCGAGCGGGCGGGCGCCGCGTACCGCTCCCGCATCCTCCCGTCCGGCGTTCCGGTGCTGTCGGTCGAGGCCGCCACCACCTTCGGATGGGCTCGTTGGTCGCACGACCAGATCGGCATCGACCGGTTCGGGGCCAGTGCACCGGGGGGTCGCGTGATGAGCGAACTGGGAATCCGGGTCGACCAGGTGGTGGATCGGGCGCGCCGACTGGCGCGCGGGGAGTGACGGTGTGATGGAACGCCTGCGGCGACTGCACGACGACTGGGGACAGAGTCCCTGGCTGGACAACCTGCGGCGCGACTACCTGACCTCGGGCCATCTGGCGCGCCTGCGCGACGGCGGGGTGCGCGGTCTGACGTCCAATCCGGCCATCTTCGCCAAGGCCATCATCGGCTCTGCCGACTACGACACCGCCCTGCGCCGACTCGTCGACGAGGGGGCCGACACCGAACGTGCGTGCTGGGACCTGATGGTGGCCGACATCCATGGGGCGCTCGAAGTGTTCGCCGAACTGTACGACCACAGCGACGGTGGTGACGGTTTCGTGAGCGTCGAGGTCGACCCCGAACTGGCACACGACGCACCGGGCACCACCTCGGCCGCCCGGGCACTGCACGAGCGCATCGCTCGACCCAACCTGATGGTCAAGATTCCGGCCACTCCGGCCGGTCTGCCGGCCATCCGCCAGATGATCGCCGAAGGTCGCAACGTGAACGTCACGTTGATCTTCAGCGTCGAGCGCTACCGCGCCGTGATGGACGCCTACCTCGAAGGCCTCGAGCAGTTCGCGCGCACGCCGCATGCCGACCTGTCCCGCGTCGCCAGCGTGGCCAGTTTCTTCGTGAGCCGGGTCGACACCGAGGTGGACCACCAGTTGACGGCGATCGGGACATCTGCTGCGGCCCAACTGTGCGGTCAGGCAGCCGTCGCCCAGGCGGTCCTGGCGTACGACGCCTTCCAGGAGGTGTTCTCGGGGCCTCGCTGGAAGGCGTTGAGCGACCGCGGCGCCCGTGTCCAGCGACCACTGTGGGCATCGACGTCGACCAAGAATCCGTCGTACCCCGACACGCTGTACGTCGATTCGCTGATCGGTCCCCACACGGTGAACACGCTGCCCGATGCCACGCTCGAGGCGTTCGCCGATCACGGCACGCTGGGCCGCACCATCGACGCCGATCCCGATCGCGCCCGCTCGGTGTGGAGCCGGGTGGGCGAACTCGGCGTGGATCTGGACGAGGTCGCCGTTCGACTGGAGCGCGAGGGCGTCGCGTCGTTCCAGACCAGTTTCCGGGAGCTGCTCGACACGCTGTCGCGGCGGATGGCCTCGCTGCGCTGAAGGATTGTCAGTCGGCGTCGACGTCGTCGCGCCGCACCCCCGACGCCCGCTCCAGTGCCACCATCGCCTTCTCGATCGCTCGACGCGCCTGCGTGAGGTGGCGGTCGCTGTCGGGGCGACGCGACGAACCGTCCGCCACCGCTTGGCGCAGCACGTCGAGCGAACGTTCGTCGACGACCTCGGCGATGCGCGCCAGATCGGCGATCAGATCGTCGTGGGCACCGCTCACCCGAGGGCCTCGGCCACCAGTTCGAGGGGGTGGCGCACGGTCAGGCCCGCTTGGGCCAGGTGCATGGAGCACCCCGGGTTGGCGCTGGCGACGACATGCGCCCCCGACGAGGCGGCCACCTTGGTGATGGCAGCAACCTTGCGGTCGCGGATGCGGCCGGCCAGATGTGGTTCGAGCGCCGCATAGGCCCCACCGGCACCACAGCACAACCCATCGTCGTTCAGTTCGACCACGTCGGCCACCTTCCCCAGCACCGTGCGCACACTGCCGTGAACCTTCTGCACATGGCGGAGGTGACAGGGGTCCTGCACGATCACCGGCCCAAGACGGCGGTGCGGCACCGGGAGTCGGTCGTGGCGTTCGGCGATGACCTCGTGCACATCGCGCACCCGAGCGGCAAACGCATGGGCCTCGTCGGTGCCGATCAGCCGACCGACATCCTTCAACTGGGCACCGCATCCCGCCGAGTTCACCAGGACGGGCGCCTCCCCCGGCATGGACCGCATGAGGCGGGTCGCCAGGCGCACCGCCTCGTCGGTGAGGCCCGCGTGAACGTGGAGCGCACCGCAGCACCCACCCGTGGCCGGGGTGGCCCACGCGATGCCGACGGCGTCGAGCACCGCAGCCGTGGCGACGTGGACCTCGCGTTGCCAGGCATCCATGACGCACCCGACCACCAGCCAGGCATCGCCCCCGTCTCCCTGCAGCGCCGTCGGCCGACGCAGCGGGAGCGACGGAATCCCCAGGCGTCCGGGGAGCAGACGCAGGCGCTGGGCCACGGCGAGCGCCGTCGAACCGGCCAGCAGCAGTCGGTGGTGCCCCAACACGCGGTAGCCGAGCCGCTGCCATCGCGGTGTCGTGCGATGCTGCTCGGCCAACGCCTCACGCGCACCCTCGATCAGGTGGCCGTAGGGCACGCCGCTGGGGCATGCGGGCTCACATCCGCGGCACTGCACACAGGTGGTCAGTTGCTCGACCAGTTCGGAGGTGATCGGCTGACCTTCCCACTGCACGGCTCGCATGGCGGCGATACGGCCCCGGGGTGACAACGCTTCCTCGCCGGTGACCCGGTAGGTCGGGCAGTGAGGCAGGCACAGCCCGCAACTGACACAGGACGCCAGTTCGTCGTCGACCAGATGGAACGTCATGCCCTGCTCACGGTAGCGGCCCGGTGCGGTACCGATGCTGGAGCACCCTCACCACCGCACCCGAGGCCAGCACGATGAGCCCTCCGACCAGTGCACCGGTGGGGAGTGTGATGACCAGTACGCAGCAGCCCCCGAGGCCACCCACCGCCACCCAGCGCGGCCAACGTCGCTCCGACGGCCCGAGCCTGAGCGCCGCCGCATTGGTGAGTGCGTAGTACACGAGCACCCCCACACCTGAGACCGCCAGCGCACTGCGCAGGGCCAACGCCGTCACCAGCACCGCCGCCGCCACTCCCACGGCCAACTGGGCCGTCCACGGGGTTCCGCGCCGGTCGTCGACACGGGTCAGCACGCTGGGCAGTTCACTGCGTCGGGCCATTGCGAGCGCAGTGCGCGAGACACCCGCCAGCAGCGACAGCAACACGCCGAGCACAGCGATACCCGCACCCAGGCGCACCAGGGGACGCAACCCGTCCCAACCGGCCTGGTCGAGCACTTCGGTCAGGGGAGCATCGGTCGTCGACAGCGCCTCCATGGGCACCACACCCACCGTCACCACACCCACCACGGCGTACAGCAGCAGCACCAGGCCCAGCGCAAGGGGAACCGCTCGGGGAATGGTGCGGCGAGGGTCGATCACCTCCTCACCGAGCGTGGCCAGGCGCGCATATCCGGCGAAGGCGAAGAACATGAGTCCCGCCGCCCTGAGCACCTCCAGTGGCGCCGCCCCCGCCGGGTCCAGGCGAGCGACGGTGAACTGCCCCGACGAGGCTCCGGCGGCGATGACGAAGGCCAGCGCTGATGTCGACACGACCAGCAACACACGCGTCACCGCCACGGTCCGTGTGATCCCGAGCAGATTCACCACCACGACCGCAGCGATGACGATCACGGCGGTCGCCCGAGCCTGCCCGGGCCACAGGTAGGCGCCCGCCGCCAGTGCCATGGCGGCACAGCTGGCGGTCTTGCCGACCACGAAACCCCAGCCCGCCAGATGCCCGGCTGCTGGCCCCAGTCGCTCCCGGGCGTACACGTAGGTACCCCCCGACTCGGGATGACACGCCGCCAGCTGTGCCGACGACAGGGCGTTGGCAGTAGCCACCAGCCCGGCCACCAGCAACGCGGGCAGCAATCCGGGCCCCGCGATCGCGGCGGCCGGACCCCACACAGTGAACACCCCGGCGCCGATCATCGATCCGAGTCCGATGACCACGGCGTCTGCCAGTCCGAGACGACGCTCCAAGGTCCTCACCCGTCATCCCCCGAACAGGTCGACGTGTGGATTCAGGCGGCGGTGCGGATCGAAGTGCTGACGGATCCGGTCGTTCAGCGCCCGCACCCGCACCGAGGAGGTCGTCACGGGATCACGGGACGGGTCGGCCCGACGCTCGTGGTGGACGACTCCGACGCCCAGTTCCATGACGAACCGACCGGTGCCTGCGACCTCGGGCCAGCGCGAAGGCGCCACCGACCACCTACCACCACCCGGCAGTTCAGGAGGGTCCGCCACCTCGGCCAACGACGCCCGACGACACTCGTCGGCCACGTCGTCGGGGTGGCCCTCGAGGCACACCCAACAGGATTCGCCATCCCACAACACCGACACCGGGCGCAGCAACCGTGCCGTGAGCACCTCCGGAGGTGCCTCGCTGCGGAACCACCGCCGGCACATCGGTCGGGGGCGGGTCCGCAGGATCACCTCACCCAGCACGCACAGGGTTCCGTGCGAACCCACGAGCAATCGGCAGAGATCGAAGCCCGACACGTTCTTCACCGTGGGGCCACCCGCCTTGACCTCGGTGCCGGCGGCGGTGACGAACCGGACCTGCAGCACCGTGTCGCGTATCGGACCCCGGCCACGGCGCAGTACGTCGCTGTGGCCCACTGCCAGGGCGCCGCCCACGGTGCCCCCGTGCGGAAGGGCCACCTCCTGGTTCCGCTCAGCGACGGCGGCATGGACCTCCTCGAGGGGTGTCCCCGCCCCGCAGCGCAACGTCATCTCGGCCGGTTCGAACTCGACGATGCCCGACGGCGCCACGACCCGACGGCCGGCACCGGTCGAACTGCGCGTCCCCCGACCGGTGGGCTGCAGCACATCGTGCGGCGGTTCGAGCACCGCCCCGATCAGCGGCCTCAGATCCACGTCCCCTCCGGTTGGTGCCCCAGATCGCCACACCGCGAGCCGGTGGGCAGCACCTTGGTGGGGTTCGCCAGACCGTCGGGATCGAAGACGTCGCGCAGAAGCGCCTGAGCGGCCAGATCATCGGGTCCGAACATGAGCGGCATGAGATCCCTCTTCTCCACACCGATGCCGTGCTCGCCCGACAGCACGCCACCGGCCTCGACGCTGGCCGTCACGATCTCGGTCCCCGCGGCGTGCACACGGTCCATCACGCCGGGTGCACGCTTGTCGAACACCAGGATGGGATGCAGATTGCCGTCGCCCGCATGGAACACGTTCATCACCTGGAGGTCGTGGCGCTGGGCGATCTCGTACACCTGCGACAGCACGCCGGTCAGGCTGCGGCGGGGCACCACCGTGTCGTGCAGGTAGTAGTTGGGCTGTATGCGGGCCACAGCGCCGAAGGCACTCTTGCGCGCCTTCCACAGCAGGGCCCGTTCGGCATCGTCGGCCGCCACTCTGATGCTGCGCGCACCGTGCGTCCGCAGCACCTCCTCGACGCGGGCTGCCTGAGCGGCGACGCCGGCCGGCGCACCGTCGACCTCCACGAGCAGCAGCGCGCCGGCATCCAGTGGCAGACCGATACCGAGAAAGGCCTCCACGGCGCGCACGCACAGGGCATCCATCATCTCGAGCGCAGCGGGCACCACACCGGCGGCGATGATCGCGCTCACGGCGTCGGCACCCTGGCGCACGTCGCCGAAGTCGGCCAACAGCGTGCGGACGGTCGGCGGATCGGGCGTCAGCCTCACGCACACCGCTGTGGCGATGCCGAGCATGCCCTCGGACCCAATGAACACGCCCCGCAGGTCATAGCCGTCCGGCTCGGGATCCTCGCCGCCCAACACCACGCACTCGCCGTCGGGCAGTACGACTTCGATGGCGTGGACGTGCGCCGACGTCACGCCCTCGGCCAGGCAGTGGGGACCCCCCGAGTTGTTGGCGACGTTGCCTCCGAGGGTGCAACTCTGCTGACTCGAGGGGTCGGGTGCGAAATGCAGTCCGTACTCGGCCACAGCACGGCTCAGATCGAGGTTCAGCACGCCGGGTTGCACCCACGCCAGACGCTCCCCCGGGTCGACTGACAGTACCGAGTTCATTTTCGTCATGACGATGACCATCGCCCCGTCGACGGGAACGGCACCTCCCGTCAGACCGGTACCCGAGCCCCGCGCCACGAAGGGCACCCCGTGTCGGTGGCAGGCGGAGACCATGGCCACCACGTCGTCGCGTTCGGTCGGGAAGCACACCACCCCCGCCTCACCCTGGAACGTCGATGCGTCGCGGGCGTACAACGACACCTCACTCGAGGCGGTGCGGACCTTGTCGGGCCCCAAGTGCCGGCGCAGTTCGTCGATCACCTGCATCATCACGAGGGGAGGCGATGCCACCCCACCGACGGTAGCCGACCCGGTCCCGCGCTCCCCTAGCCTTCGAAGCGATGAGCTCCCTGCCCGACGATGTTCACGAGTGGTTCAGTTTCGACGATCCCGAGGAGCAGCGGACCTGGGTGGTGGACCTGACGTTCCTTCGCAGCAACTGGGCGTGCATCTACGGGTCCGGTTGTCAGGGAATCCACGAGGACCCGGCACCGCACCTCCAACAGGGGTGCTGCAGTCACGGTGCCCACTTCGTCGACGATGACGACATCAGCAACGTCGTGGCCGTCGCCGAGCGACTCACCCCCGAACAGTGGGAGTACCGGTGGCTCGGGAAGGGTCCCTCGGCGAAGGGGAGTCCGGCCTGGCTGACCGCCGACGGCGAAGGAAGCCTGATGACGCGAACGGTCGACGGTGCCTGCATCTTCCTCAATCGGCCCGACTTCCCCGGTGGTGCCGGTTGTGCACTTCACCGGCACGCACTCGAGACCGACCAGCGGCCCCTCGACGTGAAGCCGGCGGTGTGCTGGCAGTTACCACTGCGGCTCGTGGACCATGTCGACGAGAACGGCCACGTCACGTCGACGCTGCGCGAGTGGAAGCGACGCGACTGGGGACCGGCAGGCGACGACTTCCACTGGTGGTGCACCGACAGCGACGAAGCCTTCGTGGGATCGCAGCCGGTGTACCGGTCCCTCGCCGACGAGATCGTCGAGTTCATCGGGGCTTGGGCGTACGACGTGATCGTGCAGTACCTGGAACAGCCCCAGTGGGTGCCGCTCCCCCATCCTGCCGTTCGGGGGCGCTGACCCTCAGTTCCGCTTGTAGGCCCGGCGGCGGTCCTCGAGCCCCAGGAAACGCTTCCTGATTCGGATGGCCACGGGCGTGACCTCGACCAGTTCATCGTCGTCGATCCACTCGATGGCGCTTTCGAGCGTGTGGATGATCGGGGCTGCCAGCTTCACGGCATCGTCGTGGCTGTGCGTTCGGATGTTCGTCTTCTCCTTGGCGCGCACGGCGTTCACAACCATCTCGTCGCTGCGGGCGTTCTCGCCCACGACCATGCCCTCGTACACCTCGTCGCCGGGGCGCACGAACAACTGTCCGCGCAACTGCAGGTTGTCCAGTGCGTGTGCGGTGACGAGTCCCTGCCGATCGGCCACCATGGCCCCACCCAGGCGCTGAGGAAGGTCACCCGCCCACGGCATCCAGCCGGCATGCTGCTGATGCATCAACGCCGTGCCCCGAGTGGCCGTGAGCAACTGCGACCGCAGGCCGATGAGGCCGCGCGAGGGCGCCTCGAACCCGATCACGGTGCGACCGGGATCACCGGGCTGCAGATCGGTCACCCGGCCCCTTCGGGGGGCCAGCAACTGGGTGACGGTGCCGACGTGCTCGTCGGGCACATCACAGGTTCCCGTCTCGAGCGGTTCGTGCCGCACCCCGTCGATCTCACGCGTGAGCACCTCGGGTCGGCTCACCTGCAACTCGTACCCTTCACGGCGCATCGACTCGATGAGAACGGCCAACTGCAACTCGCCACGCCCGGCGACCTCTATCACCTCGGGCGAATCGGTCTCGGTCAGCCGGATCGACACGTTCCCGAGCACCTCGCGGGCGAGTCGCTCCCGCAGGTGTCGACTGGTCACGAACTGTCCGGCGCGACCGGCGAAGGGCGACGTGTTGACGCCGAAGCTCATGCGCAGCACCGGTTCGTCCACGGACAGCCTCGGCAGCGTCACCGGCTGGTCGACGGAGGCCAGAGTGTCCCCGACCTCGACCTCGGGCAGGCCTGCCACGATGAACAGGTCACCCGCCCGTATCTCGTCGACGTCGCCGCGACCGATACCCCGGAACGCCATGAGTCGACTGACCCTGCGACGCAGTGGCGCCTGGTCGGCGTCGCTCTGGCACAGCGCCACCGTGGAACCCGAACGCAGCGTTCCCGCCACGACACGTCCGATGGCCAGCCGGCCCAGGTAGTCCGACGCATCCAGGTTGGTGACCAGTGCCTGGAGCGGCGCCTCGGGATCTGCATCGGGAGCGGGGACCGTGTCGAGAATGGCGTCGAGGATCGGGACGAGATCGGCGTCCGGCGCCGGCATACCGACACCCTTGAGGGCCCGACCCTCACGCGCCACGGCCGACAGCACGGGGAAACTCAACTGATGGTCACCATGGGCCAGGTCGAGGAACAGATGCTCCACCTCGTCGAGCACCTCTTCGGGTCGGGCGTCGCTGCGATCGACCTTGTTGATGACCACCACGACGGGAAGGTCGGCGGCAAGGGCCTTGGACACGACGTACCGGGTCTGGGGAAGCGGCCCTTCGGCGGCATCGACCAGCAGCAGCACACCGTCGACAAGGGCCAGGGCCCGCTCGACCTCACCGCCGAAATCGGCGTGGCCAGGCGTGTCGACGAGGTTCACGCACACATCGCGCCAGGTGACCTGGGCCGCCTTGGCCAGGATGGTGATGCCACGCTCACGCTCCTGGTCGTTCGAGTCCATGACACGCTCGACGACCGCCTGGTGAGCGGCGAAGGTACCTGTCGCCTTCAGAAGGGCGTCGACCAGCGTGGTCTTGCCATGGTCGACATGGGCGACCAGCGCCACATTGCGGATCGCCGCGTACATCGGACTCCCGTGATCGGAGGGTTGGGGGGTGAAAGGGTCGGCCGCTTCAGCGGTCGTCGTCGTCGGCGACGTCGTCGTCGTCGAACGTGACCCCGTAGCGCTCGGCAATGGCCGCATACTCGTCGTCGTCATCTTCCGAGGACGTACGACGATCCGAACCGCCCAGACCGAGGTCGAACGCCGACGGACCGGCTTGCTTGAGCTTTCGCGCTTCTTCGAAGCGACGGTGGCGACCCTTTTTCACGGTCACACTCCGGGACCTAGAGAGTTGACATTGAAGGCGAGTGTACCGCTTGCATCGTGCAACCGTGGGATCGCCGGGCAGCGGAGTCCGAGCGGCGGCTACCGCAATTGGGTCAGAATGTCGTCGTGACCATCACCGCGGCCATCGTGAACCAGAAGGGTGGTGTCGGCAAGACGACCGTCACCCTGGGCCTGGCCTCGGCTGCCGCGGCACAGGGCCGCCGGGTGCTCGTCGTCGATCTCGATCCCCAGGGGGCCAGCACCTGGGTGCTCGGCGCCGACCTGTCGCAGTCGTCGCGCAGCGCAGCCGACCTCTTCGACAAGGCTTCGCTCGACGAGGCGGTCGTTCGCAGTGGCTGGGCACCCAACGTGACCGTGGTGCCGGCGTCCCGCCGCCTCCAGGACCACGAGGACGGTAAACCCCGGCGCGTGCGGTCGGCGTTGCACGCCTCCGAACACGCGGCGCACGCCGACCTGATCCTGCTCGACTGCCCGCCGTCGCTGGGCAACGTCACGCGAGCAGCCCTGACCGCCGCCGACAAGGCGCTGATCGTGGTGGAACCCTCGGTGCTCGGCCTGCGGGGCCTGGGCGCTGTGGCCGATGTCGTCGACGACGTGTGGGACCGCCTGCATCCCGACCTGGACCTCGCAGGGGTGATCGTCAACCGCGTCCCGGCGGTGTCGTCAGAGGCCGACCGACGGGTCGAGGAACTGACGCGGATCGTGGGCCGTGAGGCGGTCTGGCGCCCCTTCGTTCCGCAGCGGGTGGTGGTGGCACAAGCCCAGACCGAGCGGCGGCCGATCCACTCCTACGGCTCCCGGGCGGGCGATCTGATCGGCGTGTTCGACGCCCTGTGGAACCGCCTCCGTCGAAGTTGACCCACGGGGCGACAGCGGCTCCGACGAGGCGGGTCTACACCGGGGGCACGTCGAAAAGACGCAGTCCGCCCTCACCGTCGAAGGTCAGTCCGGCTCGCCCGTTGACCAGTCGGGACACCCCGTCGCCCACCACCTCGGCCCGCCAACCGTGGGACAGCCGGGCATCGGGGTCTCCCCGCAGCAATGCCGTGAGGTCGGCGCGGGTGGCCAGCAAGGCCGTGTCGATCCGCTCCTGGCGCGCAAGTTCCGCCACCCAGGCCGAGACCAGCGTCACGGCTGGCCGCAGCCGCCGCTCCAGTTCGTCCCCGGCCTCGCGGGGCAAGTCCACCGGATGCTCGAGCCCATGGGCCACGGCGGCGAGGATCTCCTCGGCGATGGCACCCCGGGTGTGGCGGGCATCGAGGCCTCGGGCACGTCCCAGTTGCTCAGCGGTACGCGGAGCCTGCTGCGCCACGCCGAGGACCCCCAGATCGGGCAGCACCTGGCGGACGGGAATATCGCTGCGGCGGGCGCGCAGCTCGCGCCAGGCCGCCACTGACCGGGCCACGCCGCGCGCCCGCGGTCGAAGCGTGCGAACGTCCTTGATGCGCAGCCATGCCTCGTCGGGTGGCGTGGGACCCACGGGGCGGGTGCGCAACTCGTCGCACGCGTCATGTGCCCAGCCGTCGCGACCCAGAGCCGTCAACTGCGTCGCCAACCGGTCGAAGAGCGCCAGCAGGTGTTCCACGTCGGATGCCGCATAGCGAAGTTGGTCGTCGGTGAGAGGTCTCGCCAGCCAGTCGGTCAGGCGGTCGCCCTTGCCCAGCGCTATGCCCAACTCGCCCTGCACCAGCGATGACAGCGAGGGTGTCGAGTACCCGAGGAATCCCGACCACAACTGCGTGTCGACCAGATGCACCGGCACGGCACCGCAGGCATGGGTGAGAACGTCGAGGTCCTGCTGAGCCGCATGGAGCACGGCGACGGCCTCGCTCGTCAACAGCCGACGCAGGGCGCGTGGGTCGCATGCCAGGGGGTCGACCACCGCCACCCCACCGGCCCAGGCCAGCTGCACCAGGGCCAGCTTCGGGTAGTACGTGCGCTCTCGGTGGAACTCGGTGTCGAGGGCGTAACGGGGTTCGCCGACCAGTTCGTCGATCAGTTGCTCGAGCGCATCGTCGGATGCGACGAGGCGAAAGGTCACGTCGGGTCCATCCCCTCGACCGTGTCGAATCCGCTGGCGATCCAGGCCATGGTGCCCCCCGCCACATTGAGCGTGGTCAGGCCCTGCAGCGTCAGGACCTCGCATGCGCGCCTGCTGCGCGCGCCCGACCGGCAGATCATGTACACCGGACCGGGACCCTCCACGGACGCCTCGCCCGCCAGCAGCGCACCGAGAGGGATCAGGACGGCCCCCGGGGCATGGCCGGCGCTGTACTCGTCCGGTTCGCGGACGTCGATGAGCGTGATTCCATCACCCAGACGTTCGGACAGTTGCTGCACGGAGATCTCCTCGACCATGGGTGAGACGTTACCCGCCTGTTCGAGGTCGACCGGGGTGTTGGCGTTGAGGACTTCGCCCGGAGCGACGGGTACCGTCACCGCCACCAGGTCGGCGAGCAGGCCCACGAGCGAGCGCTCGCCGCCACCCCACCGATCGACCATGACGGGGAGTGCAGCAGCGACCCGCCACACGGCGCACAGCGGCTCGGGGCGACCCGAGTCGGCCAGCACTACACCGGCGTCGGGCTGTTCTCGCAGCGTGTCCACGAGGCGGATGATCGTGCCGGCACCCAGACGAGGCAGGTCGCAGGCGACGACCGCCACGAGGGGGTGCTGCGACGCGCCCAACGCCGTGAGCACCCCGCCCAAGGGTCCCTCACCGGGAAAGCGATCGGCGACCACGCTCAGTCCAGTCGCCGGCGACCCGCCGACCTGGACCACCGGCTCGCATCCCGCCGCCGCCAGGACCCCGGCGACCCGGACAGCGAGATGCAGGCCCTGCCACTCCAGGGTCGCCTTGTCGCGTCCCATGCGGCGACTTCCCCCGCCAGCCAGGACGGCGCCGGCGCAGTGAGCCGTCGTCTCGGTCAACGCCCGAACGCGTCAGGGATGCCCGAGGGATCGAGTTGCGTCAGGAACAGCCGACACCGCTCGGCCTCGTCGAGTTCACCGATGCGTTCCGCCTGCTGTGCGAGGCCGGCCAGGCAGCGCAGAAAGCCGTGGTTCGTCGTCGACGCCCACCGCACGTAGCCCGAGCCGCGCCAACCGTTGCCCCGCAGAGCGTCCAACCCCCTGTGGTAGCCGATGCGGTACGCCATGTACGCCTCGACGTCGTCGCGAGCGCAGTCGCCCAGCGTCGCCCAGGCCTCGAGCGACCGCGGCCACCGTGCCGCCACCGCCGCCACGGCGTCACGCCGGCCATCGAGGGGCGCCCCCACGGCCTGAGCCAGCGAATGACGCAACTCGGCACTCTCCGCAGGAAGCACCGTGGACGGGGGACCAGAACTCGTCAGATTCACGGGGAGATCGCTCATCGCCGACACGATACGTCGTAGCGTGTCGGTCCATGGAGCCCACATCGTCCCTGCTCGCCGTCGATGTCGACACCCTGCGCAACGGCGCCGTCGTGGCCATCGCCGTGGTCGTCCTGTTGGGCTTGGTGGCGCTGAAGTTGTTCGTGAACATGGTGGCCCGTGTCATCACACTGGTCATCGCCGTGGCACTGGGCGTCGGAATCTGGTCACAGCGGGCCTCGCTGCAGGACTGCGCCGACCAGGTGGGCGACCTGACCGAACTCGAGGCGGGCGATGTCGCCCGGGGCTCGATCACCTGCACCTTCTTCGGTGTGGACGTCGATGTCCCGATCCCGGTCCCGGGCGCCTGAAAGGATCAGACCGCATCGTCGAGTAACGGCTCGACGAGTTCCCTGGCGAAGGCGACGGCGTGGCTGCGGTGGGCCCCGTGGTCCGCACCGGTCAGCATGACCAGGCGTGCTCCGGCGATGGCCTCGGCGATCCAGGCGCACCCCTCGCGATGATGCGGCAGACCTCGCTCTCCGAAGCCGACGACGACGGGAACCTGGAGTGCCTCGGGACTCCAGGGCGGTCGACGGCGTAAGTCCGACAGCTCCCCCACCAGGACGACGCCCTCCGATCGCCGCGCCGATCGGGTGGTCTCGGGGAGCAGTTCCCATGCCCGGTCGCCGATCATCCGCCGCATGAAGCCCTCGGCCATGTCGGCGGGATCACCCTGTTCGATACGGCTCGACGGTCCTGGCCAGCCGGGCAGCCACGACAACGGGGCCTCGTACACGGCGACACCTCGCACCAGATCGGGGCGACGCTGCGCCGCTGCAAGAGCGAGGTTCCCGCCAAAGCTGTGCCCGACGATCACGGCGGGCTGCTCGTGGAGCAGTGCCAAGAGGTCGTTCACGTTTCCCTCCACGTCGAAGGGACCCCTATGAGGCCGCGACCGCCCGTACCCGCGGCGGTCGTAACCGATCAGGTCCGCCCGTTCACCCAATGCCCGCGCCAGACGCGCCATACCGGCGGCCCGATCCATGGAACCGTGGACGAGCACCACGCGAACGGCGCCGGGCGTTCCCGAGCGGATCACTGCCAACGTGCCTTCGATGTTCGATGGAGAACTCACGCCTGCTTATCTAGTCGGTCATGGAGCTCCTGCTCATCCGCCACGCCCTGCCCGTACGCCGCGAACTCGAGGAAGGGATCGCCGATCCCGAACTGTCGGAGGCCGGTCACCAACAGGCTCAGCACCTCGCCGAGTACCTCGCCTCGGAACGTCTCGACGCCCTGTACGCCAGTCCCCTGCGGCGGGCGCAGCAGACCGCTCAGCCGGTGGCACATACCCAGGGCCTGGCGATCACGACCGCCGACGGCGTGGCCGAATGGGACCGGAACTCCAGCCAGTACGTGCCCGTCGAGGAACTGAAGGCGGCCGGCGACCCTCGCTGGCAGGCGATGCTGGCCGGCGACTGGGACTCCGACGAGCCGCAGGAGCACTTCGTGGAACGCGTCGTGACGACCATCGAGGACATCATCGACCGCCACCGCTCACAACGGGTGGCCGTGGTGTGCCACGGAGGCGTGATCAACCACTACCTGTCCCACATTCTCGGCCTCCCGGCGTCCAACGGGTTCTTCTACCCGAACTACACGTCGATCCACCGGGTGGCAGCGGCCGGTTCAGGCGAGCGGTCCGTGGTGACCATCAACGAGACGGTCCATCTCCGCCACAAGGGACTGCCGATCGGGGTGTTCCAGCGATGACCGACTCAACCCCGGGGTGGGAGGTCGACCTGGGGTCGCTGCGCCAGTACCTCGACCGGTCGCCGTCCCCGTTCCACGCCGTCGCCAACGCAGCGTCGTTGCTCGAGGCCGCAGGGTTCACCCGTTGGTCGTGGGATGAGGTCTGGGACCTCGAGGCAGCCCGAGCCGGGGGGATCACAGGTGGCTACATGGTCCGCGACGGGGCACTGTTCGCCTGGCGTACCGATCATTCGGCCTCCCCGACCACCCCCTACCGCATCGTCGGTGCGCATACGGACAGCCCCGGTCTGCGCATCAAGCCGCGCCCCGAATTCGCCACGCTCGGCTGGCGGCAGTTGGAGGTGGAGGTGTACGGCGGTCCCCTGCTGCACACCTGGCTGGACCGGGACCTCGGCCTGGCCGGCCGCCTCGCCCTGCGGGACGGGGGCAGTGCACTGGTGCGCTACGACCGGCCCATCGCCCGTATCCCGAGCCTGGCGATCCACCTCGACCGAGACGTCAACGAGCGGGGACTGGTGCTGGACAAGCAGTCCCATCTGGCACCCGTGTGGGCGACGGACGCCGGAGTTCCCGGCTTTCGACCTCCGATGTCGCTTGCCGAGTACCTGTTGGCCGGCAGCCGACTGGACACCACCGAGATCGCCGGCTGGGAGCTCGTCCTGTTCGATCTCACCCCGTCCGCCGTGGTGGGTGCCGATCATTCGCTCCTGGCGAGCGGACGCCTCGACAACCTCGTGTCGTGCTGGGCGGCCACGTCGGCCCTCGTCTCGGCACGACCCAGCGAACGCCATATCGGGGTGATCGCCCTGTTCGACCACGAGGAGATCGGCTCGGCCAGCGCAACGGGCGCCAGTGGTCCCATGCTCGAGATGATCCTCGAGCGTCTGAGCACCGCACGAGGTGCGAACCGCGAGGCCCACTTCCAGGCACTCGGTAACTCACTGTGCGTCTCGGCCGACAATGCCCATGCGGTGCACCCCAACCACGTCGAGCGCCACGATCCGCTGCACCGGCCCATGGTCAACCGCGGCCCAGCCATCAAGGACAACGTGAACCAGCGCTACGCCACCACCTCGCTCACCAGCGCTGCCTTCCAGCGGGCGTGCCGCGCCGTCGACGTACCGTGGCAGGTGTTCTCCAGCCGCAACACGGTGCCGTGTGGCTCCACGATCGGCCCCCTCACCGCCACCCGCCTTGGCATCGACACCGTCGACGTCGGCGTGCCCCAGCTGAGCATGCACTCGGCCCGCGAGCTGTGCGGGGCGCTCGATCCCCACTTTCTCGCCTCGGCGCTCACGGCCTACTTCGACGGCGCCTGAGGCACCGCCCCCCGCCGGGGGCTCAGCGGACCCCCGCCGCCCGGTCGGCCTCGTCGAACAGCCGCTGCAGCTCTGCGTAGAGGCGGTCGCTCATGTCTCGCACGGCCTCACGCGGCGCTCGCCCGCCCGGTGCGTGCAACGGCGGGTGGATCGGCTCGCCCACGACGACCACGACCTTGCGGGGGCGGGGGAAGCGAACGCCCTTGGGCATCACCCTCTCCGAGCCACCGATCCCCACCGGAACCACCGGGACGCCCGCCTTCACCGCAACGTACGACGCACCCTGGAACAACGGCTGCACCACCGAGCCACTCTTGCGCTCTCCTTCGGGGAACAGCACCAGTGGTTCCCCTGCCTCGAGCACCTGCACGGACCGCTTGAGCGCCTCGCGGTCCGCACTGCCGCGACTGACGGGGAAACCGCCCAGTGCCGACAGCACCCAGCCCGGACCCTTCCACTTCCAGAGGGAATCCTTCCCCATGAAGCGCAGTCGACGGCGCGTCACGGCGGCCGCGATCGGGGTGTCGATGTACGAACGGTGCACGGGTGCGAGCACGAAGGCGCCGTGGCGCGGCACACGATGGGCACCTTCGACCCGCATGCGAGTGAACAGACGGGTCACCCCGACCACGATGGCTCGCGCCACGACGTACAACAGGCGACTCGCTCTGCTCTGCCCCACCAGAAACGACTCGAATTTCGTCATGACGCTTCTATCGCCCCCGTATGTCGGAGAGCCGTTGGTGATACACGGCCACCACCGTGGCGATCACCTGTTCCGCCCCCAGATCACTGGTGTCGAGCAGGAGTGCATCGTCGGCCGGTCGCAGTGGACTGTCGAGGCGCTGGGAGTCGATGGCGTCGCGGCGGGTGATCGACCGTTCGATCTCCTCGAGGTCTCCCCCGCTCTGGGCCACGCGGCGCTCGGCACGCACGGCCGGTGACGCCGTCAGGTACACCTTGAGCGCAGCGTCGGGCAGCACCACGGTCCCGATGTCGCGCCCCTCGACCACCGCCCCCGGATGCGCCTCCACCCAGGCGCGCTGACGGCGGACGAGTTCCCTGCGCACCGCCGACTGGGCAGCGACCCCGCTCACAGCGGCCGTCACCGTGGCCCCGCGAATCTCGACCGTCACATCGTGCCCGTCGACCGTCACGGTGTCGCCGTCGACGTCGAGTCGAAGGTGCTCGACCAGGGACGCCACCGTGTCGGCATCATCGGGATCCACACCGTGGCGCAACACGGCGCAGGCGACCGCCCGGTACATGGCACCGGTGTCGAGGTGTTTTCCACCCAGTCGTTCGGCGACACCGCGCGCCACGGTGGACTTGCCTGCGCCGGCGGGACCGTCGATGGCGATGACCTGACGCATGTCACCAACTGGTCCGCTGGGGCCGGCCCTCGTCATAGCCGGCACTGCTCTGGACCCCGACCCGGGCGCGCTCGAAGAACTCGGCGACCGACGCCGCCCCGGCATACGTGCATGCCGACCGCACCCCGGCGACCAGTTGGTCGATGATGTCCTCGACTCCGGGACGCTCGGGATCGAGGTACATGCGGGAGTTGCTGATGCCCTCCTCGAACAACTCCTTCCGGGCACGCTCGAACGCGCTCTCACCCCGGGTACGGTGGCGAACCGCTCGATTGGACGCCATGCCGAAACTCTCCTTGTACAGGCGACCCTCGGTATCGCGCAGTGTGTCGGCGGCCGACTCGTGGGTGCCGGCGAGCAACGAACCGAACATGACGTTGGACGCACCGGCCGCCAGCGCCAGGGCGACGTCGCGTGGGTACCGGATACCGCCGTCAGCCCAGACGTGATGCCCCGTGCGCCGCGCCTCCTCGCTGCACTCGAGTACGGCGGAGAACTGCGGCCGGCCCACACCGGTCATCATGCGGGTGGTGCACATGGCGCCCGGACCCACACCGACCTTCACGATGTCGGCTCCGGCATCGAGCACATGGCGTGTCGCCTCGGCGGTGACCACGTTGCCGGCGACGATCCGGGCGGTGGGCACGCGGGTACGTACCTGCTCGATCACCTCGAGCATGCGGGTCTGATGTCCGTGGGCCGTGTCGATCACCAGCACATCGACGCCCAGATCGATCAGCGCCCGAGCCTTGTCGGCCGGTGTCGCATTGATCCCGACGGCGACCGCCACCATCAACTTGCCGGCCGCATCGAGCGCCGGACGGTAGATGGTCGAGCGGAGAGCACCCTTGCGCGTGATGCACCCGAGAAGGCGCCCGTCACCGTCGACCACGGGTGCCATGGACACCCGGGCGCGGGACAATTCCTCGAACATCGCTTCGACGGCCAGATCGCACGGGATCGCCACGACGTCGGTGTGCATCACGGTACGCAGTTGCGTGAAGCGGTCGTACCCCGGTGCGTCGTGTTCGGTGAAGATGCCGACGGGCCGGTGCCGGTCGTCGACCACGATCACCGCGCCGTGTGCGCGCTTGTGGACGAGCGACAGGGCCTCGCCCACCGTGTCGTCGGCGTGCAGGCTGATCGGGGTCTCCAGGACGGGGTCGCAACCCTTCACGTAACGCACGACGTCGCCGATCACGTCGAGGGGCAGATCCTGGGGCAGTGCGGCCAAACCCCCGCGGCGGGCCACCGTCTCGGCCATGCGGCGTCCGGCCACCGCCGTCATGTTCGACACCACGACGGGGATCGTGGTGCCGACCCCGTCGGGCGTCGTCAGATCGACGTCCAACCGGGACGGCACGGCCGAGAGGCTCGGCACCATGAACACGTCGTTGTAGGTGAGGTCGTAGCCGGGGGGGTCCTGGATGAACTGCACACTTCCTCCTCGATTCGAGGGCCGCTTGAGGCTAGCGGTCTCGCGTAGCGTGTGAGGCCATGACCACCATCCCAGCGCCCGACGTCATCATGGTGCACGGATGGGGTGGTTCCTTTGCCGAGACCTGGGAACGGCCCGGAGTGACGGCCTTGCTCGAGGACGCAGGGCGCCGGGTCATCGGCGTCGACCTGCTGGGGCACGGAACCGCACCGCGCCCCCACGACCCCGCCCAGTACGCCGACCTCGGTGCCCGAATCGTCGAGGCACTCCCGGATCGGCCCGTCGACGCCGTCGGGTTCTCACTCGGTGCCATGACCCTGCTGCGCGTGGCCGTGAGCCAACCGACCCGATTCCGGCGCCTCGTGGTGGCCGGCGTGGGCGACAACCTGTTCCAGCGCGACGACACGGCGACGGCGCGCCTCGTCGCCGCCCTCGAGGGTGGCGACCCCGGCGACGACAACCTGGCACGCCTGTTCGTGCAGTACGCCGACCAACCCGGGAACGACCGTCGGGCGCTCACGGCAGTGATGCGACGCCCTCCCGGCGAGCCCATCACCCCCGAAGGCCTGGCGCGGGTCGACCTCCCCGTGCTGGTCGCCATCGGTGACCGCGATTTCGTGGGCGGCGGGCAGGCACTCGTCGACGCACTCCCCCAGGGCACCCTGGCCGTGCTGCACCGCACGGACCACTTCGCCACACCGTCGTCGTTCGCCTTCATCGACGCCATGCTCGAGTTCCTCGACGCCGTTCCCACGTGAGCACTCGAGTCACCCGCGACCCGTCGCAGGCCGCAGCAGTGCTGGCGCGCGGCGGTCTGGTCGCTCTGCCGACCGAGACGGTGTACGGCCTGGCGGCCGACGTGACACGCACCGACGCGGTGCGGAGAATCTTCGCCGTCAAGGGCCGACCGACCGACCATCCCCTGATCGTCCACATCGCCGAACCCGACGATCTGATGCAGTGGAGTGCCGGTCCGTCGCACGCCGCCCGACGACTGGCGGCACTCGCCTGGCCGGGGCCTCTCAGCGTGATCGTGCCGCGTGACGGCCGGATCGCCGACGCCGTGACGGGCGGCCGCGACACCGTGGCGGTGCGATGCCCGGCCCACGACCTCGCTCGCGACGTGATCCGCCGATTGGGGCGGCCCGTTGCCGCCCCGTCCGCCAATCGCTTCGGCCGGGTCAGCCCCACCACCGCCCAGCACGTCATCGACGATCTGGGCGACGACGTCGACCTGGTGCTCGACGGTGGTCCGTGCTCGGTCGGTCTCGAGAGCACCATCGTCGACTGCACCGTCGACCCCGTGCAGATTCTGCGCCACGGGGGCCTCCCTGCCGAGCAGGTGGCCGCTCTGCTCGAAGGCCCGGTCGCCCCGGCATCGGGGCCCCGGCGCGCTCCGGGCATGCTCGAGATGCACTACGCACCGTCGTGTCGTGTGCACCCGGTCGAAACCGTCGCCGATGCGGCCGACCTGGAGACGGCACTGTCACGAACTGGAGCCGTGACGGCGCACCTCGACCTGAGCGGTGACGTCGTGCAGGCGGCCCGGGGCTTGTACGGCGCCCTGCGGGATGCCGACCGTCAGGGTGCCACCGATCTGGTCGTGGTCCTTCCCCGGGCAGCCGGCCTGGGAGTCGCCGTGCGCGACCGGGTCAGTCGGGCAGCGGCAGGCCGTTGAGCACGACGACCCAGCGGTCACGTACGGCGAGCGCCGATGGGGCGGCACCCTCCTCGACGGGGGCGACGGTCAGCGACACCGTCGTGGCACCGGCGTCGGGGACCAGTTCGAGACGGCACCAGCACGCTGCCGGGTCCGTGAGGTGCACCTCGAGCAGGTAGGGGGGTTCGTCGTCGAGCACCTCACCCAGCCAGGTCGCCGCCACCAGCAGCGCCTCGAAGGCCACCACGGGCAGTGCCTCGATGACGAAAGACGGTGCATCGCGGCTGACGACCTCGCCCTCACCGGGCACGGTCGTGCCACGTTCGTCCACCACCTGTCGGCACGCCGCATAGGCAGCGTTCAGCCGTTGCATCGCCACCTCGTCACCGCCGACGTCGGGGTGCAGGCGTCGCGCCAGGTCCCGCCACGCGCGGTGCACCTCCTGCGCCGTCGCATCGGGACCGAGCCCCAGCAGCTCGAAGGCGTCACGAGTGCTCGTCACGACCCGGCCCCGGGCTCGACGGCCCAGGAGGCCGAGGACTCCCAGTGGCCATCGGCGACCACATCGACCAGTGGTCGCCTGCGGACGGGGCCGTGGTGGCCCTGGGGAACACCCAGCGTGATGGTGGCCGAGATGGCCGCCGATGCAGGGATGCCCAGCAGCGAGCGCAACTCGGTCTCGACACCTTGGTGCCACATGGTCAGCACGCCGCCGTAGCCCAGAGCCCGGGCCGCCAGCAGCAGGTTCTGACAGGTCGGGTAGATCGAGGCACCCTCGTACGGGTTCGCCTCCCGGTACCGCACCAGGCACGGAAGGATGATGACAGGGACCTGTTCGAGGCGATCGACGTAGTACTGCATCGCAGCAGCAGCGCGCGCCTTGGGCGAGGACGGGTCGCGGCCGCTCCCCTCGTCGAAGCCGCCCTGGCGTCGTTTGTCGTTCCACGACGAACGGAACGCATCGCCCAGCAGGGCCTTGGCCCGACGGCCGAGTTCGGTGTCGCGCAGCACGACGAACCGGTACGACTGGCGGTTCGAGCCCGTCGGCGCACGCGTGGCGTGCCACAGGATCGTCGCCAGATCGGCCTCGGGAACGGGATCGGGCAGGTAGCGCCGGATGGCGCGTGTGGTGGCCAGTCCCTCGAGGAGTTCCACGTCAGCGGCCCTGGAAGTCGGGGTTCCGCTTCTCCATGAAGGCCGCCACCCCCTCGCGGAAGTCGGCCGTGCGCAGAAGGGGCAGCAACTGAAGGAACACGTGGTGCACGTTCTGCTCGAAGGTCTCGGTCTCGGCGGCCCGCATCATGCGCTTGATGGCCCGCACGGCGAGCGGCGCGTTGGCCGAGATCTCGGCTGCCAGTCCGGCCGTGGCGGCGGCCAACTCGGCAGCGGGCACCACCCGGTTCACCAGGCCCAGTTCGGCGGCCTCCGCCGCCCCGAGGGTGCGTCCCGTGAACGAGATCTCGGCAGCCTTGGCATAGCCGACCATGCGGGGCAGCAACCACGTTCCGCCACTCTCGGGGAGGATCCCGCGCTTGGCGAATCCGGGGTTCAGTTTGGCGGTGTCGGCAGCGATGCGAAGGTCGCACCCCAGCGCCAGGTCGAGGCCGTAGCCGGCAGCGCCACCGTTCAGGGCGGCGATGGTCGGTGTGTCGATGTTGTGGAGGACGATCGGCGGGGCGTTGTAGAGGTCGATCTCACCGGCGGTGCTCGCCGGTGAGCCCATGTTCGCCAGTTCGCCGCTGCCACTGCCCATCTGGGTGGAGAGGTCGAGGCCGGCGCAGAATGCCCGCCCGGCCCCGGTCAGCACGATGCAGCGCACCTCGCGGTCCCGGTCGGCACGGTTCAGCAGTTCGGACAACTGGTCGAGCATGAGGCCCGAGATGGTGTTCATACGCTCAGGAGCGTTCATGGTGATCGTGGCGACGTGGTCGACCACGTCGTACAGGACTTCGTCGGTGGGCATGGGGCCACGGTAACCCAGTCCCGACGGGCCTTCTGACCCAGAGGACCACGCCGTTGGCACGTTGCGAAACCGTTGCCAAACGGGTGGATGGTTGGCTTGTGACCCGATTCCTGTTTACCCTTGCGTCATCAAACACCAGTGGGCGGATACTCCGTCCACGTTCTCCACAGGGGGAGACACACCATGAAAGCAACCCGCGTACGCCGATATGGCGTACTGCTGGCCAGCGTCGCGCTGGTCGCTGCGGCCTGCGGTGACGACGAGGACTCGTCGGCATCGATCGCCGGAGCACTCGAGGGTCTGAAGGGTACGACGCCGCTGGTCGAACTCAGCGATGAGTTCACCACCCGTCTGGACGCCTTCTGGACCGCCAAGGGCAACACCGCCCTGAGCGACTTCAACTATGGCGCCGAGGCCTACGACGCCGTCGTCCTGATCGCTCTGGCGGCCGAGGCCGCCGGCACCGACGGCAGCGCGCTGGGCAACGAGATCGTGAACGTCTCGAAGGGCGGCGAGAAGTGCACGTCGTTCGCCGACTGCAAGGCCCTCATCGAAGCCGGCTCCGACATCGACTACGACGGTATCTCGGGACCCCAGGACATGAACGGCAACGGTGACCCGTTGATCGGTTCCTACGGCATCCTGCAGTTCGGTGCCGACAACCGCATCGACGACGCCAAGACCGTCTACGAAGTGGCCGCCGCTCCGGAGTCGCTGTTCGTGGACAACCAGCCCGTGACCGTCGAGCGCGCTGGCGACGGCGTGCTGAAGATCGGCTCGCTGCTGCCCGAGACGGGTTCGTTGGCCTTCCTCGGACCACCGGAATTCGCCGGTGTCGAACTGGCCATCGCCGACATCAACGAGGCCGGCGGCGTGCTGGGTGCCCCTGTCGAGTACGTGCAGGGTGACTCGGGCGACACGTCGACCGACATCGCCAGCCAGACGGTCGACCGCCTGCTGGGCGAGAACGTGGACGCCATCATCGGCGCCGCGTCCTCGTCGGTGACGCTGACCGTGATCGACAAGATCGTGGCTGCCGGCGTCGTGCAGTTCAGCCCCGCCAACACCAACGCCAAGTTGAGCACCTACGACGACAAGGGTCTGTACTTCCGTACCGCCCCGTCCGACATCCTGCAGGGTGCGGTCATCGCCGGCCTGATCGCCGCCGACGGCAACTCGTCGGCCTACATCCTGGCCCTCGACGACGCCTACGGCACCGGCCTCGCCGCCACTGCCGAGCAGGTGCTCGCCGAGAGCGGCGTGACCGTGCTGGGCAAGAAGATCTACGACCCGAAGGCGACGAGCTTCGACGCCGAGGTGAACGAGATCAAGAAGGCCGATCCGGACGCCGTGCTGCTGATCACCTTCGAAGAGGGTGCTCGCATCCTGCGCACCATGGTGGAGCAGGGCATCGGCCCCAAGGTCAAGAAGGTCTACGGCGTCGATGGCAACATCGGCAACGCCCTGGGCGAGAGCTTCGAGGCCGTCGAAGAGTGAGTTGACTCTCGGTTCCGACCGAGAAGTACGTCAGGAGGCCCCCGGAGCGATCCGGGGGCCTCTTCGCGTTCAGCCTCCGGTCGAACGAGCCAGGGTCCCCAGGTACAACTCGATCACGTTGGGGTCGGCGAGCAGTTCACGTCCGGTGCCGGTGTAGGCGTTTCGACCCTGGTCCAGCACGTACCCGCGGTGCACCACCTGCAGGCAGCGACGGGCATTCTGCTCGACCATGAGAATGGCGACGCCGGTGGCGTTGATCGCCCGGCACTGGACGAACACCTCATCCTGAAGCGCGGGTGACAGCCCGGCCGACGGCTCGTCGAGTAGCAGCACGCTGGGCTCCATCATGAGCGCCCGGCCCATGGCCACCATCTGGCGTTCGCCTCCCGACAGCGCTCCGGCTCGCTGCGATGCCCGCTCACCCAGACGGGGGAACAGGTCGACCACGTAGTCGAACCGCTCGGCGAAGAGCGAAGGCTTCAGGAAACAGCCCATCTCGAGGTTCTCTCGCACCGTGAGGCTGGGGAACACGTTGCGGGTCTGGGGGACGTAGCCCAACCCCATGGCCACCAGGCGGTGCGCCGGGGTACCGGTGATGTCGTCGCCCCGCAGGGTGATGGTCCCCGAGCGGACGGTGCACTGGGACAGCACCGCCTTGAGGAACGTCGACTTACCGGCACCGTTGGGCCCGATGATCCCGACGAACTCGCCCGCTCTGACCTCGAGGTCGCAGCCGTTCAGGATGTTCACCTCGGGCACGTAGCCCGCCACCAGGCCGGATGCCTGCAGCACGGTCTCGCTCATGACGTCTCGTCCTCCAGGAGCGAACGCCCCTGGTGCGAGCCCAGGTAGGCGTCGATGACCGCCGGGTTGGCGGAGATCTGGTCGGGTGTCCCCTCGGCGATCACGCGTCCCTCGGCCATGACGACCACCCAGTCGGAGATGTCGTGAACCATGTCCATGTCGTGCTCGACGAACAGCACGGTCATCCCGTCGTCGCGCAGCGAGCGGATGTGCTCGTTCAGGCTCTGCTTGAGAGCCGGGTTCACTCCTGCCATGGGCTCGTCGAGCATGACCAGACGGGGCTCGGTCATGAGCGCCCTCGCCATCTCGAGCAGTTTGCGCTGTCCCCCCGAGAGGGCACCGGCGTACTCGTCGCGCACGTGGGACAACTTGAATCGGGTGAGCAACTCGTCGGCACGCTTCTCGATCTGCTCCTCCTGACGCTTCCAGCCGGACTTGAACAGCCCTCTCCACAGCCGCTCGCCCACCTGATCCCGGGCACCGAGCTTCATGTTCTCGATCACGGGGAGCTTCGTCAGGCTCTTGGTCAACTGGAAGGTGCGCACCATACCCAACTGCGCAGCCCGGTGGGACGACATCTTCTCCATGTCCCGGCCGTCGAAGCTCCAGCGCCCGGTGTCGGGCTGGTCGAACCCGGTGAGCAGGTTGAAGCAGGTGGTCTTGCCCGCCCCGTTGGGGCCGATGAGCGCCGTGATCGAGCCTCGCTGCACCTCGAGGTGATCGACGTCGACGGCCACGATGCCCCCGAACGCCCGCCGCAGACCCGCCGCCACCAGGATGGGATCGGGCTTCGGGCTCCCCGGTTCCGGCCGGGCAGTGGCGAGAGCCTGACGTGCGGCCACCGCCGCCGGGGTGAGAGGCCGTTCAGCGTCCATCGAAGGCCATCTCCTTCCGGTTCCCGAACAGGCCCTGTGGGCGGTACACCATGAGCAACATGAGACTGGCCCCGATCAGCATCAGGTTCACCGGGCCCACCTGGGTCGACTCGATGAGGGTCAGGTCGCCGATCCGGATCGGACCCGACTTCGACGCCTCACGCAGTACGGCGTCGACGAACTGGAACACCGCCCAGAACAGCATGGGCCCGACGATGGAACCCGACACCTTGGCGACACCGCCCAGCACGAGCGCCGTGAGCACGTAGAACGTGACGTCACGGCTGTAGTTGTCGGGCTGAACCGAGCCCCGGTCGAGGGCCAGCATCATGCCGGCGAAGGTTCCGATCATGCCGCCGAGGATGAGCGACTGCATCTTGTACCAGTAGACGTTCTTGCCCAGGCTCCGCACGGCGTCCTCGTCCTCGCGTATCGCCTTGAGCACTCGACCCCACGGACTACGCATGAGCAGGTACACCACGAGGCCGAACAGGGCCACCAACAGCCAACCGATGATCAGCGTCCACAGTTGCCGGCCGGTGAACTCGAGGGGCCGGATTCCGTAGTCGCTGGCGGGTTGGATGCCGAGGTCCTGACCCACGTCTCGGAAGGCATCCGAGAAGCCGTTGATGCCGTCGCTACCACCGAAGAAGTGCTTGAACCGGACGGAACGAACGATCAGTCGGATGATCTCGGCGGCGGCGATGGTGACGATCGCCAGGTAGTCGGCCCGAAGGCGCAGCGTTGGGACACCCATGAGCAGTCCCAGCACCACGGCGAAGCCGAGGGCGATGAACGGGCCCCACCAGAACGAGATGTCGAAGTAGTGGCTGGTCATGCCCAGTCCGTACGCACCGCAGGCCATGAAGCCCGCCTGCCCGAAGTTGAGCAGGCCCGTGTAACCGAACTGCACGTTCAACCCCAGGGCGGCGATGGCGAAGTAGACGGCGTTGATGCCCACGAAGGCCTTGAGTGTGTTCTCGAAGATCGATACCCAGTCCATGTCAGCCCGTCACCCCACCCGTTGCGCCTTGCCGAGAATGCCCTGGGGTCGCAGCAGCAGCACCAGGATCAGCACGACCAGAGCGGGCGTGTTCTTCAGTTCGCTCGGCACCACCAGGGTGGCGAGCTCGACGAACAACCCCACCATGAACCCGCCGACGAGTGCGCCGAAGGCCGACCCCAGGCCACCCAGGGTGATCCCGGCGAACATGAGGAACAGCAGGTTCGAGCCCATCTCGAAGCCCACCTGCTCGGTCATGCCGCGGAACACGCCCCCGAGAGCCGCCAGCGCACCACCGGCCATCCACACGATCCGGATGACCCGTTGGGTGTCGATACCGGTGGCTCGAGCCAGATCGACGTTGTCGGACACCGCCCGTGTGGCCTTGCCCAGCCTCGTCATCTGCAGCGTCATCGCCACCGCCACCAGGATGACCGCCGACAGCAGCGTGATCACGATGTCGCGTGGGGTCACCGAGACGGGACCGATCTCGATGGCCTGCTGCAGGGTGTAGTCCTTCAGCGGCCGAGTACGGCCTCCGAACTGGAACAGGAACGCGTTCCTCAGCAGGATCGACAGTCCGACCGTGAGCACCATCTGGGTGATCAGCCCGATTCCCCGGCGCCGCAGCCGGCCGAAAATACCCCAGTCGAAGGCGTAGCCCAACGCCGCCCCGAGCGCCATCGCAAACGGTGCGGCCAGGAGTATCTGGAAGCGGCCGTCTCCGTCGATCAGGGGAAGGAACCCCAGGAAACCGAGGAAGCCGAGACCCGTGACGTTCAGCAGATACGCCATCAGAGCCCCCCAGGTGACCATCTCGCCGTGAGCGAAGTTGGTCAGGCCCGTCGTGCCGAAGATCAGCGACAGTCCCACGGAACACATCGCCAGGATCAGGCCCAACTGGATGCCGTTGGCCGTGAGTTGGGCCACTTCCTCCAGGCTGCTCTGAGTGGCGCTCTGAGAGGACCCGGTGAAGTAGCTGATGGTGCGGGTGCTGGTGGTGAAGGAGTCGGCGGGGATGCGCTGCTCCACCACCGTTCCCTCCGACAGGCTCTGTCCGTCCGGCAGCGTGTCCTCGACGAGGGTGACGACGTAATCGGCCTTGGCCGGCAGCGGGAACAGGGCGACACCCTCGGCATCGGTCTCGATGCGCTGGAGTTCGGTGCCCTGCCCGTCGGCCAACACGATGGTGACCCCGGCCACGGGCTGGTTGTCGGGCCGGCCCTGCTCGTCGCGCTGCTGATCGCGCACCTGCACCCGGATGGACAGATCGGAGTCCTGGGCCATCGCTGCGGAGGCGAAGCCGAGGGCGGCAGCGAGCGACATCACCAGGACGAGCAGGCCTTGGAACAGTCGCTTCGGCAAAGGCCCCTCCTCGACGATCACCCTGTGGGTTGCAGTGGGGTGCTATTCCAGTCGCTGTGCCTCGCAGCGTCAATACGCAACCCGTGGTGAACCACGCGATCACACGGCCGTCGCGGTGGGCGCCCGCAGCCGTCGTGGCGGCCGCAGTGCTGTTCGGGTCGACGGGCACGGTGCGAGCGGTCAGCCCCGACGATGCCACGACGCTCGGCATCGGCGCGGTCCGCCTCGTGCTCGGGGCATTCGGTCTGGCGGTCGGGGCGTTGGTGTTCCGGCGCCCCCTGCGGCCCCTTCGCGTGTCACTGGTGCTGATCGGCGGTGTCGCCGTCGCCGCCTATCAGGCCACGTTCTTCGCTGCCACGCAGCGCACCGGCGTGACCCTGGGAACCGTCATGGCGCTGACTTCGGGACCGATCGTGGCCGGCATCCTCGATGTGGCGATCACCAGGCGACGCCCGAGGGCGACCTGGCTCGCCGCCAGCACTCTCGCACTCGCCGGTGTGGTGCTGGCGGTCGCTTCGTCGGGATCGGTCCGCATCGACACCGTGGGAATCATGTGTGGTCTGGCGGCGGGTGCCAGTTACGCGGTCTACGCCACCACCGTGAGCCGACTGATCGTGGGCGGCAGCGATCCCGTTGCGTCCATGGCCGCCACCTTCGTCGTCGGCGGGGCACTCATCGCACCGACGTTGCTGGTCGAACCGCTCGACTGGCTGACCACGCCGGCGGGCCTGGCGGTGGGCCTCCACCTGGGCCTGGCCACGGTTGCCATCGCCTACACCCTGTACGCCGCCGGTCTGGCGCACCTGAGTGCGCCCACCGCCGTGACGCTGACACTGGCCGAACCGATCACGGCAGCGGTGCTGGGGCGTTTCGTCCTCGACGAGCCGGTCACGACCCCCGCATGGTGGGGTTTCGGCCTCGTCATGATCGGGTTGGTGCTCGTCGGGCGTTCAGCGACCGCCCGGTAAGGTCCGACCATGGATCCCACCCCTTCGCCCGCCATCGCCGAGCGCCCGGCACCGTTGCGCACCAGGGTCAGCGACCTGCTCGGTATCGACTATCCCATCGTGCAGGCCCCCATGGGCTGGATCGCCAGGGCGCAACTCGCCTCGGCCGTCTCACGTGCCGGAGCCCTGGGAATCATCGAGACGTCCTCGGGCGACCTCGACGCAGTACGGAGCGAGATCCTCGCCATGCGCGAGTTGACCGACCGACCCTTCGGGGTCAACATCGCCCAGTTGTTCGTGCGCGACCCGTCGATCGTCGACTTCGTCGTCGCCCAAGGGGTTCGCTTCGTCACCACCTCGGCCGGCGACCCCACCCGCTACACACGACAGCTCAAGGACGCCGGACTGACGGTGTTCCATGTGGTGCCCACCCTGGCGGCAGCGCTCAAGGCGGTGGATGCCGGTGTCGACGGCCTGGTGGTCGAGGGCGGCGAAGGAGGCGGCTTCAAGAACCCGCGCGAGGTGTCGACGATGGTGCTGCTCCCCCTCGTGACGTCGCGGGTGGACGTGCCCGTGATCGCAGCAGGCGGCATCTGCGACGGCATCAGCATGGCAGCGGCCATGGCCCTGGGCGCCGACGGCGTGCAGATGGGCACACGTATGGTGTCGGCGTTCGAGTCGCCGGTGCACGACCATTGGAAGCAGGCCGTGGTGGCGGCCGCCGAAACCGACACCGTGTTCCTCAACCGGTTCTCCCGACCCGGATTGCGGGCCCTGCGCACCGAACGCACCACGGCCCTGGAACGCCAGGAACATGTGGGCATGGATCAGTTCGGCCGGGTGACCGACCTGTACTTCGGCGGGGACATGGAAGCGTCCATCGCCCTCACCGGTCAGGTGGCGGGCCGTATCGACGCCGTGGAGACGGTCGCCGACATCGTCTACCGGACGGTGGCCGAGGCGCGCTCCGTCATCGGATCGCTCGCCGCCCGCGTGGCCACGTCCTGATCGGCCGATACGACGGGTCGGAGGCCCGCGAGCAGCGACACGAGCGACACCATGATGGCCGTGGCGAGCGCGATGTGCACGGCGACCAGGCCGACGGGCACGCCGGCGAACCACTGCACGTAGCCGATCGTGCCCTGGATGGCACCCAGGGCGATGACGGTCTCGAGTGGAGTGCGAAGTGCAACCCACGCACCACTCCCCCGGCGCCACAGACGCAGCGCGAGGAGCGCCGCACATGCCAGTGTCAGCACCACGGTGATCCCGTGCACCCGCGCCACCGAGCCCAGTTCGAAGCCCAGGCGCTCGGCGTTCTCGTCCCCCGCATGAGGTCCGGTGGCCGTCACGACCGTGCCGGTCACGATGGCTGCACAACCCAGTACCGCCGTCCCCCAGGTCAGGCGTTCGGTGACGATGTCGCAGGGTCGGGTCCGACCGCCCCCATCGGGCTCCCCTGAGCGTCTGACCAGGAGCGCGGCAACGCTGACCAGCACCATGGACACGAGGAAGTGCGCCATGTTCCACAGCGGATGCAGTCCGGTGAGCACCACGATCCCGCCGATCACCACCTGAGCGAGCACGCCGGCCACGAGACCCAGCGACAGCCAGGTCAGGTCGCGCCGGCGAGGGGCGCGCAGCAGGGATCCGAGCACGGCCACGATCACCGACGCGGCCACCACTCCCGTGAACAGGCGGTTCACCTGCTCGATCGCCCCGTGGGTGGACGACACGTCGATGAAGCGCTCCTCGTTGCACGACGGCCAGTCGACACAGCCCAGGCCGGACCCGGTGAGGCGCACCAGGGCTCCGGTCACCACGATCACGGCAAGCATGGCAAGGGCCACCACCGTGATCCGTCGGTAGGCCGGTGGGGAGAGCCGACGAGGCGCCATATGTCGCAGGCTAGGGGCTTGCCGAGCCGGACTACTCTGCCGACGTGATCACGAGTTTCGACGACTTTCCGGTCCACCAGGCCTCCGTCCCAGTCGCCCACACCGCCGATGGTGACCTGAATCGCTACGACCGGTACTTCTTCAACGGCTACACCCGCGACGGGTCGCTGTTCTTCGCCCTGGCCATGGGCCTGTACCCCAACCGCCACGTCGCCGACGCTGCATTCAGCGTCATGCTCGACGGCTCCCGGCAGATCAGCCTGCACACCTCCCGGCGCGCCCCCTTCGACCGGGCGCACGCGAACAGTGTCGGCCCCTTGACCGTCCAGGTGGTGGAGCCCCTGGCGACACTTCGCATCGTCGTCGACGCACCGGAGCAGGGCCTGGCCGCCGATCTGACCTTTCGGCACCGCAGTGCCGCCCTCGAGGAACCCCATTTCTTCCACCGGGTGGGCCAGCGCGTGATGATGGACTCGACCCGCATGACCCAGTTCGGGCACTGGGACGGTTGGCTCGACGTCGACGGCCAACGCTTCACGGTCGATGCCGCCACGACCTGGGGAAGCCGGGATCGTTCGTGGGGGGTGCGCTCGATCGGCGAGCGCACGGGTACCGGGGCCCCCCAGGGCGCACCGCAGTTCTGCTGGCTGTGGTCACCGGTCGCCTTCGAGACCTTCACGGTGCACGCCGATGTGAACGAGTGGTCCGACGGGCGACGGTGGCACGAGGTCGGTTTCGTCGTGCCCGACGGTGAACAGGCCGAACTGATGCGAACGGTCGAGTACGACATCGAGTGGGAGCCCGGAACACGCCGGGCGCGACAGGCCGTACTCCGCCTCGCCCCCTGGTCGGGACCCGTCAGGGAGGTGCACCTCGAAGCCATCGCCCACTTCCAGATGGTGGGCTTGGGCTACGGACACCCCGAGTGGGGCCACGGCATGTGGAAGGGCGATCTCGCCGTTGGCACCGAACGTTGGGCCCTCCCCGTCGGTGATCCCCTGTCGCCACAGCACCTGCACGTGCAGACGTTGTGCCGTGCGACGTGCGAGGGCAACCGGGGACTGGGTGTGCTCGAGCAGTTGGTCATCGGGCCCCACGCGCCCTCTGGCTTCACCGATCTGCTGGACGGTGCGCCTCACGTGTGACGGATCGACATGCCTCCGTCGACCGCCAGCACGGCCCCGGTGACGAAACTCGCCGCCGGAAGGCACAGGCTCAGAGTGAGGTGTGCGACCTCCTCGGGGTCCCCGTACCGGCGCAAGGGGACGCGTCGCCGAGCGTAGGTGGCCTTCGCCTCCGCTGGTATGGCGGCGGTCATCGCCGTGTCGACAGGACCCGGACAGATGCAGTTCACCGTGACGCCCCGCGGTCCCAACTCGACGGCAGCGCTGCGCGTGAGGCCGATCACACCCGCTTTCGAGGCGGCGTAGGCGCTGAGGGACGGCGTCGAGACGAGCGCCTCCGTCGAGGCGATGTTCACCACTCGCCCCGATCCGGACGCCACCAGATAGGGCGCCGCGAACCGCAGGAGTCGCGCTTGTGCGGTCAGGTTCACGTCGAGTGTGCGCGCCCAGGTGTCGTCGAAGTCGCGATCCTCGAGTCGGCTGGGCAACGACACGCCGGCGTTGTTCACCAGGATGTCCAGCCCACCCCATGCCGCCACCACCGCCTCGCAGACCGTCTCGGCAGCGGTGCCCGACGCCAGATCGACGGCGATCCCCACGGCACGCTCCTCGCCGTGGACACCGGCGATCTCGGCCACGACGGACTGGACGCGGGCGCGGTCGATGTCGACGACCGCGACGCGGGCCCCCTCGTCGGCGAACAGGTGCGCCGTGGCCCGGCCCATACCACTGCCGGCGCCCGTCACCACCGCACGGCGGCCCTCGACCGACCGCGACAAGCGGCTGAGCCGTGGCGGACCGCTCATGCCCGCCACGTCTCCCGTCCGGCGAGCCCCATACCGCGAAGGATCGTGGCGCGTCGGGGTGTGATCCGGATGAACACGTGGTTGTCGGACTGAGGCCCGCCGGGTTCGAAACGTCCCAGGTCATAGCCCATGCGGTCCCAGAGGGCCACGCGCCCGTCGGTGGTGTCGATCACCGTGGCATCGCCCCACACGATGCAGGAGTCCCAACCGGAGGACTCGCCCACGGCGTAGTGGACGGTGGCGCGAGAGTTCTGGCGGATGTTGCGCACCTTGCGCCCAGACGACAGCACGAAGGCGCAGATCGTGTCGTCCACCCAGGACACGGCGACGGGCGCCAGGTGCGGTTCGCCGTCGCTGCCACTCGTGGCCACGTAGGCCATGGGTCCGTAGCGACGCGAGTCGTCCTTGATGTGGGAGAGGCTGACGGTAGTTGGCTCCATGCGCCAAGCGTGGCACGGCCACGGTGCCGGAACCGAGGTGCAGTCGCTTTCGCTGGCTAACGTGCCGGGCGGTGAAGAAGCAGACCGTCGAGTCGCGCCGGACGGAGATCCTCGAGGCCACCTGTGACGTGGTGATCGAACGCGGTTTCGCCGGGACGCGAATCGCCGACGTGGCCAAGCAACTCGACGTCTCGACGAGCCTGATCCACTACCACTTCGACTCCAAGGAGCAGTTGCTCGCCGAGGCCTTCGCGCACTTCGCCCGCCAGGACCTCGACCAATTGGCCCGGCAACTCGCCGAGGCGCCCACCGCCATCGTGCAGCTGGACCGATGGTTGCTCGACAGCATTCCCGAGGGCAGCGAGAACCTGGAGTGGATGCTGTGGATCGACGCGTGGGGTGAGGCGCTGAGGAACCCTCTGATGCGCCGGATCAGCCAGGAACTCGACGTGGAGTCGATCCGGGTGCTCGAGCACCTCGTGCGGTTCGGTGTGGAGCGGGGCGAGTTCCGCTGTGGCGACCCCAGTGCAGCGGCGGAGCGCCTGTCGGGGCTGGTCGATGGCTTGGCCGTCCAGTTCGCCGCACATGACGGGGTGCTGCCACGCCAGCGCATGCTCCATCACCTGCGTGTCGCCGCCGCAGCGGAACTGGGGGTTCCCCTCGAGGTGCTGGAGGGGTCGGTCCCGGCGCCGGCCGCACCCGGGGTGCTCCTCATCGCCGAGCCCGAACTGCACCGCCTGATCACGGCGTCCTGCGATGCCGTGACCCACGGCGACCTCGACGCTTGGCTGGCCACCTGGCACGAGGACGGGCGCTGGGAGTTGCCCGATGCCGTGGTCACCGGGACCGCTGCCCTGCGGGAGTTCTGGCTACGGCAGCGCACCGCCTGGGTGTGGACCGTTCAGTCGGCTCCATTGGTCACGTTGCAGATCGATGCCGACGGGCGGCGCGCGTCGGCGCGAGTCGTCGTGGAGCAGTGGGGCCTCGGACTCGACGGGCGGCGACGCGAGTTGGCGGCGTCCTCACACGACGAACTGGAGCTGACCGACCACGGCTGGCGTTTCACGGCGCGTACGTGGCAGCCCCTCCCGGGCGCGTCATCCCTGCTCACAGGGTAATTTCCACTTTTCTGCTCAAGGTCTGCTGATCGGCGGCCGATACCTCTCTCGTACTTGTGAGGAGAGCCATGCTGATCGACCCCCGACGCACCCGATGGATCCGACCCGGCGCCATGGCGCTCACCGGTGTCGTCATCGCTGGCGGCCTCGCGGTTCAGGCCGACACGGCTCATGCGTCCAACGCCTGCCAGTGCCCCCTGTGCTGCCCGGTCGAAGCCGCCAAGAGCGCCCAGGTTCTGCAGGAAGCCACACAGCAGCACGGGTCGCTGCTGTCGATGTCGACCGCTCTGAACCTGGGGACCCGGGGGCCCGAGGTCGAAGAACTGCAACGAGCCCTCATCGCCGTGGGTATCCCGGTGCGGGGCGGCGCCGACGGCGTCTACGGTCAGGCGACCCAGGCCGCTGTCAGGGCCTTCCAGACTCAGCGCGGGATCGCCATCAGCGGTTCGGCCGACAGTCACACACTCGTCGCTCTCGGTCTGCTGACCACTCGGGTCGTGGCTGCCACACCGACCGCCACCGCCGTACGGGGCCGTGCGGCCGATCCGAAGGACCTTCCTGCACCGGCCGCCCGGCCGGCCGTCCCGGGTGAACTGGCAGCACCCCTCACGATGGGTGCCAAGGGCGACGTGGTCACCCAGTTGCAGCGTGCACTCATCACGGCGGGTATCTCGGTACGAGGCGGCGCCGACGGTGTGTTCGGACAGGCGACGCGTACCGCCGTGCAGGCGTTCCAGCGCCAGTTGGGTCTGCCCGTGACGGGCACGGTCGACAACGCCACCTATCGGGCGCTCGTGAACGACTCCGCCGAGGGTTCGCCCACCGTGGCACCGGCACCCGCCGCCCCCACCACGGACGCCTCGACGATCATGTTGCAGCCCGGAGCACAGGGGGACGACGTGAAGCGGGTGCAGGAAGCCCTGATCTGGAAGGGTGTGGACCTGATCGGAGGCACCGACGGAGCCTTCGGTACCAGCACCTCCAACGCACTGCGCACCTTCCAGACCAATCGCGGACTCACGGTCAACGGCCTGGTCGACCGAGCCACCTGGGAGGCGCTGGGCTTGCATCTCGACCCTTCGGTGAGCCAGAACGCCCTGGAGGTGTTCCCAGTGCAGGGGCCGTGCTTCTTCATCGACACCTGGGGTGCCGCCCGCTCGGGTGGACGTCGCCACGAGGGTGTCGACATCATCGCGGCGTCGGGTCAGGAGATCTACGCCGTCGTCACCGGCACCATCACCAGGGTCTACAACGACCGGCCCGGCACGCTCACCGGCAACGGCCTGCGCCTCACGGCCCCCGACGGCACCTACTACTTCTACGCCCACCTGTCGGGCTTCGCCGAGGGCCTCGAGGTCGGCACCGAGGTGGTCGCCGGCCAGGTGATCGGCTTCAACGGCTCGACCGGTAACTCCTCCACGCCACACCTGCACTTCGAGATCCACCCCGGTGGCGGCGCCGCCATCAACCCCTACCCCATCGTCAAGGCCATCGACGGCTGCTCGGCGAAGGACTCCTGAGGGCTCCCACCGCCGCGGGGCGCCCCAGCCCCCGCCGGCTCAGGGTCTGATCTCGAAGAACGCGTTGACCGAATGCTCGACGGCGAGACGGCGGAACCGTGTGAGACCGGCATCCCGAGCCAACTCTCGTGCCCGTGACTCGGGAAGTCCGAGCGTCCCCAGGCCGGCTCCCCCTGGTTCGGACAGTGCCGAGGCCATGCAGGTCATCACGCTCATGCCGTACATCAGCGAGGCCATCGGATTCTTGGCGGTGTTCTGCTCGAAGCTGTCCAGTGCCTTGATGTCCACGAGCAGCCAGGTGCCCTCCGGCGCCAGCGCACGTGCGATCCCCCTCACCACCTCGGCGGGCTGCGTCATGTCGTGGATGCAGTCGAACGTGAGGACCAGGTCGATGCTCCCGTCCTCCGGCACGGGATCGCGTCGGGGGTCGTGAAAGGTCACATTCGCCAGACCCCGGGCATCGCGCTTGGCATCGGCACGGCCAAGGGCGTACTGCGAGATGTCGTAGCCCCGGAACGTGCTCGCCGGGAAGGCCTCCGCCAACTGCAGCAGCGCACTTCCGGCGCCGCATCCGATGTCGACCACCCGTGCGCCGGCGCGCAGGGCGTCCACGACACCGTCGAGTGCCGGAAGCACCACCGGTATGAGGTTGGCCTTGCTCCACGGCTCGAAACTTCGCTCGATGCCGATCGCCCCCTCCAGACCGTGATGGTCGTAGTCGAAACCGCAGCCCGTACGGAACGACTCGGGGAGGTCGTCGAGGGTGCGCATGAGGTGCGGCAACTGGTGGAACATGCCCATGCCGAACGCCGGATGGTCACCGCTGGCGAGTACCGCCACCGCCTCGGGCGCCAGGTCGAACAACTCCTGGCCGGGTACCGTCGCATCGACCCCGATGATCCGGGCCGCCGCCTGGTTGTACGCCCATTCGCGCACCCAACGCTCGTCGAGGCCGGTTCGATCTGCCAGTTGGGCTGCGCTCAGCGGCGTCGCAGCATCGGCGAGCGCCCGGTACAGCCCGAGCCTGTCCCCGAGGTGGATCATGCCCGCCGTCACGGCACCTTCGAGTTTCGTGAACACGTGGAACGAGAAACGCTTGAGCCGATCGGGATCCACGGGTTGCGACATGACCGCACTGTAGGCGGCGTCAGCGAGTGCGGGCTCCGGCCGGGAGGTGCTCCACATCGGAGAGCCGGGTGAGGGCGAACGTGTGCACCCCACCGACCTCCACCGCCTCGATCCTGGTGACGCTGGCGTGGTGCAGCACGAAGCGCTCCCACTCCCACGGGGTACCCGGAAGCCCGAGCAGCTGGCAGATGGTCACGCTGTTGGTTCCAGCGTGGGCGACGAGGGCGATCCGGCGGCCGGGTCGGGCGAGTCGCCAGATGGGCAGCTCGTCGTCGATAGGTTCCACACCCCGTTCGGCGAGGAACAAACTGGCCCCGAGACGAATCCGTTCCTGGAACGAGTCGACGGCCTCACCACCGTCCAGACCGGACCAGTGCTGGCCCGGTGGGCGGCGACGCGCCTCCTCGTATGCCAACTCGGCCTTCTCGGCGGGCGTCCCATGCCACAGTGGGTTGCGGATCTCCTCCAACCAGGGTGCGATGACCAGGTCCCGTCGCAGGGCGTCGAGCAGAGGAGCGGCGGTCTGGCGGGCCCGTACCAACGGCGAGACGAGCACCTCGTCGAAGTGTTCGTGCGCCAGCGCCTCGGCCAGGTGGCGAGCCTGCTCGTGCCCACGTTCGGTGAGCGGGGGATCCTGGACGTTGAGGCCGTCGCGCACCCACTCGGGTTCGCCGTGACGGATGAGAACGAGTTCCACGGGCTGGTTGGTCAGATCTCGGGGCGCACGGGCAGGTCGAAATGCCCGGCGTTGGCGCTCAGGCCACCGTCCACCGGCACGGTGACCCCGGTGATGAAGGAGGCGGCGGGCGAGGCGAGAAACCACATCGCCTCCGCCAGCTCCGAGGGCTGACCCCAGCGCTGGAGAGGAATGCGCCGCGCCATCTGGCGGTGCAGTTCGGGAGCGTCGAGCAGGCGCCGGGTCATCCCGGTCTCCACGGGTCCGGGAGCGACCGCATTGACGCGGATCCCCTGCGCGGCGTAGTCGATCGCCATGGCGCGCACCAGGTTGATGACGCCCGCCTTGGAGGCGTTGTAGGCCCAACTCCCCGGATCACCACCCAGTCCCGAGGTCGATGCCGTCACCACGACGGCGCCCCGGCCGTGCACCCGCATGGCCGGCGCCGCGTGACGCACACCCAGTGCCACACCGCGCACGTTCACGGCCAGGATCTCGTCGAGGCGTTCGATGGCCCCGGGCGACTCGAGCGACGGGCTGCCGACGATGCCGGCATTCAGCACGGCCGCATCGACGCGACCGAAACGCTCCAGTGCCGTGGAGACCATCAGGCGATTTGTCGCCTCGGACGAGACGTCACCCACCAGGACTTCGACATTGGCCAGGCCCTGCAGCGCATCGGCCGGCACGGCGTCAACGCCCACCACGCCCACACCCCGCTCGGCGAACAACCTCGCCGCCGCCAGTCCGATACCCGAGGCTGCACCGGTGACGATGGCCACCGGATTCCACTGCGCCGTCATACGCCCTCCGTCATCGCCGCCACGTCGGTCACGGTAGCGCGGGGGTCCCACCCGTAGGATCGTCGGCGAGTCGTCCCCTGCCAGGAGGCCATGTGGAACCCGTCGATCTCGGTGTACTCGTCGTTCGACTGGTATTCGGCCTGTCACTCGCCGCGCACGGGCTGAACAAGATCAGGGGCGGTCGCGGCCTCGCCGGGACGGCGGGCTGGTTCGGCAGCATCGGCATGCGCTGGCCCCGACTCCAGGCGCGTATGGCCGCCGGCACCGAGATCATCGCCGGACTGCTGTTCGCCGCGGGCCTGCTCACGTCACTGGCGGCGGCCGCGATGATCTCGCTCATGCTGGTGGCCTGGGCCGTCGCCCACCGCACGACGGGCTTCTTCATCTTCAACCCCGGACAGGGGTGGGAGTACGTCGCCGCCATCGCTGCAGCAGCCTTCGGGGTGGGGACCATCGGTGCGGGCCAGGTGTCGCTGGACCACGCCCTCGATCTGCACGCCGACCGCTGGTGGGGTGCCGCGATCGCCGCCGCGGTCGGACTGGGTGGCGGCGCCCTGCACCTTGCGGTCTCGTACCGCCCACCGCGGGCGGCATCATGACCACCGCCGACACGGTTCCGTCCCACGACGGCACCGGAGGCGGTCGATCCCCCCGCCGCATGGTGGTCCGCCTGTTCCTCGTCGTGATCGTCGGGATGATCGTCGCCATGTGGGTGTACGGGTTGTTCTTCGCCAGCAAGGAGGCGGTCAACAAGATCTACGACCGGGCGTGGGCCGAACGCGCCCAGGCCATCTGCGAGGGCGCACTGTCCGAACGCCTGATGCTGACCGACCTTCGCCGTCTCGACGACGTGGGACCGGGCGCCCTTTCTGAACGGGCCGACCTGGTGGACCGCGCCACGGACATCGTGGAACGCATGCTCGACGAGGTGGTCGCCGTGCAACCGAACGATCCCAAAGGCCGCGAGTTGATCCCCATGTGGGAGGCCGAGTACCGGCAGTACCTGAACGATCGCCGTGACTACGCCGACCTGCTGCGGACCGGGGTGAACCGCCCGTTCGCCGAAACGGCGGTGGACAACCTTCCGGTGAGCGAACGCCTCGAGACCTTCGCCGGCGACAACGAGATGCCCGACTGCGCCCCGCCCCGCGACCTCACCACCTGACAGGCATCACGTCGGGTTCGTGGCGCCGTCGACGGACACCCAGCCCCGCTCGGGGTCGTAGCGCCGGATCACCCGCGCCGGAGCACCGACGGCCACGCTGAAGTCGGGGATGGTTCCGGTCACGACCGAATTGGCGCCGATCACCACATGGCGACCGATGTCGGCCCCGGGCAGCACCACCGAGCCGAAGCCCAGCCACGACCCGTCGCCGATGCGAACGGGGCGCTCGGGCATGGTCTGGAGCGAGATCGGGCGGGTGATGTCCTCGTAGCCGTGGTTCTGGTCGGTGATGTACACGTGGTGCCCCGTCCAGACGTCGTGACCGATGTCGACGGCGAAGTGCCCGACGATGCCACTGCCCTTGCCGATGAGGCACCGGTCGCCGATGCGCACGATGTGCTCGTGAACGCACTGCTGACCCGGCACCATGCCCGCCGACAGCGTGACACCGGGTCCGATCATGGTGTGGCGACCGATGTGGATGTAGCGCTCGTTGAACACGGTGTTGGCCGGGAAACAGACGATGCTGCCCTCGCCGAACGATCCGAACCGGCGTCCGCGCGCCGTGTCGGGACCGATCGCCGCCATGAGGGCGAAGCGCTCGTGCGCCCGGATGATCCCCTCGCCGAGCCCGTGTGCGACGGCGGTGACCAGACGGTGGCGGAGCGGGCGACGGGGCGAGGTGTCCACGTTCGGGCACGGTATCGCCTCGGACGAGGGACGTCGGGTGTGGCAACCTCACGCCATGGAAGCGAGCGGGGTGGCCGAGGTCGTGTACGCCTATGCGTCGGGGATCGACGACCGTGAGTGGGACCGCTATCGAACCTGCTTCACCGACCGGTGCTGGTTCGACTTCTCGTCGTTCTCGGGCCGTCCAGCGGCGGAGATGGCGGCGGACGAGTGGGTGGCCCGGGTGCGATCCCTGAACGGGAGCTTCGACGCCACACAACATCAGATGACCAACCTCGTCACGACTCCCGGCCCCGACGCCGGCGTCATCGTGCGTGTCGAGCTGCGAGCCCAGCACTGGTTCTCGCCCGACTCGATGGCCGCCTTCGGCCGACCCGACGAGGTCAACTGGTGCGAACTCGGCGGCCACTACGACGGCGTGCTCGCCCACGACGGCGAGCGATGGCGTATCGCCAGATGGCGGCTGACCGTGCGGTGGCGGCTGGGCGACATGGCCGTGTTCGCCCTGGCAACGGCACGTGGGTCGGCACCATGAGCGAACCGGGCCATCTCGTCGATGTCGAGGGCCTACGCGTGGGGCATGCGGATCGCCGCCGCGGCGGATGGCGAACCGGTACGACCGTGGTGCTGCTGCCCGAGGGTTGCATCGGAGGTGTGGACGTGCGGGGCGGGGCGCCGGGCACGCGTGAGACCGACGTGCTGCAGCCGGAGAACCTCGTCGAACGACTCGACGCCGTCTGCCTGACCGGGGGCAGCGCCTACGGCCTGGCGGCCGCCGACGGTGTGATGCGATGGCTCGAGGCACGCGGACGCGGTGTCAAGGTGGGACCGGCCGACCACTGGGTGGTCCCCATCGTGCCCTCGGCAGTGATCTTCGACCTCGGTCGGGGTGGTCGCTTCGATGCCCGGCCGGATGCGTCCTTCGGGTGGCGCGCCGCCCAGGCAGCGGCGCGGCGACCCGAGCGACAGGGCACCGTCGGTGCTGGTACGGGGGCGCGGTCGGGCGGTCTCCAGGGGGGTGTCGGTTCGGCCAGCGTGCAGGTCGGCGGTCACTGCGTTGCCGCCCTGGCCGTGGTCAACTCGGCGGGTTCGGTGATCGACCCCGATACGGGTCTCCCCCACGACCGCTCGACGTGGCGGATGCTGGGCCTCACGCGGCCCGACGCACCCGCCCGACGTCGTATCGCTGCCGTGGTGGGCACACCACACCCGTCGGCTCTCAACACCACCATCGGTGTGGTGGCGACCACCGCGCTGCTCGACAAGGCAGGGGCGCGCCGCCTCGCCATGGCGGCGCACGACGGCCTGGCTCGCGCCATTCGGCCCTCGCACCTGTTGCGGGACGGCGACACCGTGTTCGGCGCCGCCACCGGCTCGTCGGGCCCGCCCGTCGACCTGACGGCCCGCGACGCACTGCTGGCTGCGGCGGCCGACGCGTTCGCCCTCGCCTGCACGCGCGCCGTGATCAGCGCCACCGGCCAGGCCGGCGGACCGCCCGCCTGGAGGGACCTCGTGATGTCTTCGTCCCCACTTGGGTGATCCGCCCGAGTTCTTGGCAGACTGATGGCTCGGTCGCCTGGCCGGAAAGTCGACTGCCCGTTGGGCGACGACCAGTTCGAGGAGGGGATCCGATGGCCTCACCCACCCCACGACCCAAGGTCACGGTGCCCTCCCTGGCCGCGCAGCAGCGAGAGGCTCAGCCCATCGCCATGATCACGGCCTACGACGCCACCTTCGCCCGCATCGTCGACGCCGCCGGTGTCGACGTGATCCTGGTGGGCGACTCGGTGGGCATGATGGTGCAGGGTACGACCACCACACTGCCCGTGGAACTGGACGACATGGCCTACCACGTGCGAGCCGTGGCCAGCGCCCGGCCTCGCGCCCTCATCGTGGGTGACCTGCCCTTCGGCTCGTACCAGATCAGCCCCGAGCAAGCCGTGGCCTCGTCGGTGCGCCTCATCAAAGAGGGAGCCGAAGCGGTCAAGTTGGAGGGCGGACTGGCGATGGCCGACACCATCGCCGCCATCGCACGTGTCGACATCCCGGTCATGGGCCACATCGGCCTCACCCCCCAGAGTTACCACCGGATGGGTGGGCACAAGGTGCAGGGTCGCTCCAGCGGCGACAACGCGGGCAGCCGGGAGCGCCTGCTCGACGATGCCCACGCCGTGGAGCAGGCCGGGGCCTTCGCCGTCGTGGTGGAGGGCGTTCCCCGGGACGTCGCCGCCGAGATCACCATGAAGCTGTCGATCCCCACCATCGGCATCGGTGCCGGCCCCGACTGCGACGGTCAGGTCCTCGTCGTACACGACGTGCTGGGGTTGTCGGGTATGTCGCTCAAGTTCACGAAGCGCTTCGCCGACCTGGGCGATCTGGCCGTGGAGGCCACGGGCGAGTACGTGCGCGAGGTGCGCGAGCGCCGGTGGCCCGACGACGAGCACAGTTTCCACTAGGCCCTCGCCGTGGAGGTGTTCGACCGCCCCGAGAGCATGCGCGACTGGAGCGACGGCCGCCGTCGGTCAGGACTGCGTATCGGTTTCGTGCCCACGATGGGCGCCCTCCACGACGGGCATCTGGCGCTCATGGGGTTGGCACACGAGCAGGCCGAGGTGGTCGTGGCGTCGATTTTCGTCAATCCGCTCCAGTTCGATCGCCGAGACGACTTCGACCGCTACCCGCGGCCCCTCGACACCGATCTGAGGGCCTGCCTCGACGTGGACGTGCACGCCGTATACGCCCCGACGGCGTCGGCGATGTACCCGCCGGGCTTCCAGACCCACGTCGAGCCCGGACCCCTGGCCGAGCCCTGGGAAGGTGCCGGCCGTCCGGGGCACTTCCGCGGTGTGGCGACGGTCGTGGCGAAGTTGTTCAACGCCGTGGCGCCGCATGTGGCGGTGTTCGGCCGCAAGGACTACCAACAGTTGGCCGTCGTGCGCAGCATGGTGCGCGACCTCGACATGGCCATCACCATCATCGCTGCGCCGACGGTGCGCGAGGGCGATGGACTGGCCCTGTCCAGCCGCAACCGGAGACTGCCGCCCGAGCACCGGGCGGCTGCGGTCTGCGTACCCCACGCACTCGACGCGGCGGTGGAGGCATTCCACCGGGGTGAGCGACGCGTCACGGTCCTCGAGGCCGAAGCGCGAGCCGTGCTGGAGGCCCAGCCGCTGGCCCGCGTCGAGTACCTCACCGTGTTCGACGCCGACACCCTCGTCGCACTCGAGGTGGTCGACCGGCCGGCGGTGATCGCTGCCGCCGTGTGGTTCGGCGACGTGCGCCTGATCGACAACATGGCACTGGAACCGTCCGCACCATGACGGGCCCGTCACCGGCCCGGGTGTTGTGGCAGGACGACCTCGGACCCCGGCCTGACGAGGGATGGTCCGGCAGCGTTGGCCTCCGTGACGCCGACATCGTGATCGTCGGCGCCGGCTTCACGGGCCTGTGGACGGCCTACCATCTGCTCGTCGAGCAGCCGGGGCTCGGGGTGATCGTGCTCGAGGCCGGCCGGATCGGAGCCGGTGCCAGCGGTCGCAACGGCGGTTGGTGCACTCCCGAACTGCCCCTGTCGCTCGACACCGTGGACGAGCGGCACGGACCCGGCTCGGCCCACCGATGGCGCACGGCCCTCGTGGACGCGGTCGCTGCGGTGCGCGCCACCCTCGAAACCGAGCAGATCGACGCCCGGTGGGCCGACGGGGGTTGGCTGCAGTGGTGTCGGAACGCCGCGCAGCGGGAGCGCGTCGAGCAGACCGTGGCCATGTACCGCCGTCACGGCTTCGGACCGGAGGCGCTCACCTGGATGGAGCCCGAGGAGGCGGCATCGATCGCCCGGGCGACCTCGGTGGTCGGCGCCTCGTTCAGTTCCCAGACCGCCGCGCTGCATCCGGCCCGCCTGGTGCACGGTCTCGCCGCTGCCGTGCGCCGTCGCGGCGGCCTGATCGTCGAGCACTGCACGGTGCGGGAACTGCAGCCCCACGGTGTCCTCACCGACTTCGGGCCCATCGCCGCCCGTTGGGTGGTGAGGGCGACCGAGGGCTACAGCGCCCGACTTGCTGCGAGCCGACGCTCGGTCATCCCGGTCTACTCCATGATGATCGCCACCGAACCGCTCGACAACGCCATCTGGGAGCACATCGGACTGTCCGACCGAACGGTGTTCAACGACGCCCGCCACACCGTGATCTACGGTCAGCGCACTGCCGACGACCGCCTGGCATTCGGTGGCCGAGGTGCCCCTTACCACTACGGCTCGCGCATCGCAGCCCGGTTCGATACGCACGCACCCACCCGACAACACCTGATCGACGCCCTGGTGGACCTCTTCCCGGCGCTGTCGGGCGTCACCGTCACCCACCACTGGGGTGGGCCACTGGGTGTGGCGCGCGACTGGCATCCGAGCATCGGCCTCGACACCGGGCGAGGTTGGGCGTGGGCGGGGGGCTACGTGGGCGAAGGCGTCACGGCCTCGGCGCTCGCCGGGCGCACGCTCGCCGACCTGCTCACCGACCGCGCCTCGGTGCGCACCGACCTGCCCTGGGTGGGCCACCGATCTCGACGTTGGGAACCCGAGCCCCTGCGGTGGTTGGGAATCAATGCCATGGTGCAGATCGCCCGTTACGCCGACAGGTGCGACGAGAAGGCGAGCCCACTGCCGCGGCCGATCGGCGCCGTCTTCGACCGGCTCACCGGCCACTGATCGCAGCGATGCGCGAGTCCGTCAACGGTGCAGGTCGGGATCGCTCTGCACGACCCGAAGGCGAACCGTGTGCACCGAGTCACCCGACAGGACGCCGCCCCGGCCGAAGAGGCGCCCGCCCTCCCAGTTCGACAGGCCCAGTTCCGGCCGGCCCAGGGCGTACTGACCGTCCACCCAGCGGGTGAAACCGTTGCCGACGAAGGGCGCGTCGATCCGACTCCAGAATCGATCCTGTTCACGGGGGTCGACCGACACGAGGCTGGCCACGAAGCGCGGGCTGTAGCGATTGCACAGGTCGATCGCGTGATCCAGATCGTCGACGACCACCAGGCTCATCTCAGGGTCGTCCTCCCACTCCCACTCTCGGGCCAGGTCGGTCTCATCGATCACGTCGGCCCCGGCCCACACCGACCCGGCTCCACCCACCACATGCAGCCGGGGCCGCGCGCCGCGGTCTGTGGCCGCGGCGCGCAGTCCGTCGAGCACCACCGGCACCAACTCGGCGGCCCGCGACGCCACGACGCAGCAGACATTCAGGGTGTTGCACACCTTGCGGTCCAGGGATCGGCGCACCACACGGCCCAGCCAGTCCGCCTCGGCATGCTCACCGGCGACCAGCCATGCACCCCCGGTCCCGTGGAGGCTCACCGGGGTACCCACCTGGCGGGCGACCGCCCCCAACTGGGCGACGGCGGGACCCGAGCCCCGAGCGACGGCCAGGCCGAGCCGACGGTCGCAGAACAAGGCCCATCCCGACGCATGGGAGGTGGCGTCCACGAGGCCGATCGATCCCACGGGAAGGCCCGACTCGACCAGGGCGGGCCGGATCACCCGTTCCATCAGCGCACGTGCCGTGCCCAGTGCATCGCTCCCGATGCGCAACACGGCCGTGTTGCCGCTGCGCAGCACACCTGCGGCATCGACGAGCACGTTGGGGCGCCCTTCGAACACGAACCCGACCACCCCCAACGGCGCCCGGCGGGTCTCGACACGCCACCCGACGTGCTGCACGGTGTCGACGAGGGCATCTCGCTCGATGCGCAGATCGGCCCACATGCGCAGGCCCGCCACCATGGCGCCCCGCATCCGGTCGTCGAGTACGAGGCGCGTGGTCGAGCGGCCGCGGCGGCGCGCCGACTCCACGTCGGCGGCATTGGTTCGCACCAGGTGATCGAACACTTCGCTGCGCTCGAGCAGGTCGGCCATCATCCCGAAGCAGCGATCGATCTGGGCGTCGGCGACGGTGCCCAGATCGACGAAGGCATCGACGGCCGGCGACAGCACCGCATCGACGGCGGCGATCTCGGCCGACGGAAGGTGCAGCACCTCGCCCGAGTCGTGGACCACCACAAGGCGATCGCCGGGGCGGAAGGCGGTTGCCAGGCGCTCGCTCACGCGCACCACACGGTCGCCACCTACGAGCAACGGCATGCCCGCCACCAAGTGGTCGAGTGGTTCACCGCTCGCTGGGGGCGTCGTCGGGTTCATGGCACCCAGGCTAGGCAGCCGTACGCTGAGGGGATGGAGACCTCGTTGTACTTCCGGCAGTGGCTGTCGGGCCGTGACTTCGCCGTAGGCGATCCCCTGGCCACCCAGATGGTCAACTTCGCCTACGCCATCGGCGACCGGTCCACCGGCGAATGCGCACTCGTCGATCCCGCCTACGCCGTCGACGAACTGGTGGATCTGGTGGAGGCCGACGGCCTGCGCGTCACCCATGTCCTGGCGACGCACTACCACCCGGACCATGTGGGGGGAGCGATGATGGGTCACCGCATCCAAGGTGTGGCGCGCCTGCTCGAACGGACTCCGGCACAGATCCACGTGCAGCGTGACGAGGCGCCCTGGGTCAGTCGCACGACGGGTCTGGGTGCGGGTGATCTCACCCTTCACGAACCCGGCGACATCGTGACCGTGGGCGGCGTCGAGATCACCCTGGTACACACGCCGGGGCACACCCCGGGGAGCCAGTGCTTCCTCGTCGAGGGATGCCTGGTGTCGGGTGACACCCTGTTCCTCGACGGGTGCGGACGCACCGACCTTCCCGGAAGCGACCCCTCGGCCATGTACGACAGCCTTCAGGTACTGGCACGCCTTCCCGCTGACACCGTGCTGTACCCCGGCCACCGTTACTCGGCACCCGCTTCGGCTCCCCTGGGTGCGGTGACCGCCGCCAACTACGTGTTCAAGCCCCCCACCCGCCAGGCATGGATGGAGTGGTTCGGCAACGGTGCGTGATCCCGGTCGCCGCCGTCAGGCGGTGAGTGCCGAGACGAGGGCACTGGCGGCGGCCAGCGACATCAGACCGAGCACCAGTAGGCGAAAGCGCCGCGGGTCGACCAGGGCGTGCAGACGTCGACCGGTGAACGCCCCGAGGGCGACGGCGGGCAGGCCCACGACGGTGCCTGCCACTGCGACACCCTCCACCTGCCCCGTCACCAGGAACGCTCCCAGACTCACGACGCCACTGAGCACGAACACCGTCGCCAACGTGGCGCGAAAGGTGTCCGCCGCAAGCTGACGGGCCTGCAGTCCGAACACCAGCGGCGGCCCGTTGGTGGCCAGTGAGGTCGACAGCACGCCGCTCACGAAGCCCATCGCCCGGTCGAAGAACGGCCCGGCGTGGCGCAGGTCGACGCCCCGCGCCAACACGACCACGGCGACCGCCACTCCCACGGCCAGGAGGAGGCGCAGTACCGAGTCGCTGACGACCAGGAACACGACGAGCCCCACCGGCATGCCGGTCAGCGCGGCGAGCATCAGGCGTCGGGCGAGACCGACATCGGTGTGACGCCGTTCGGCGACCGCCTGCACGCCACTGGTGACCAGTCCGAGCGCTGTGCACACCACGACGGCCACCCGGGGTTCCACGACCGCCGCCATGGCGGGCACCGCGAGGAGGGCGAACCCGAAACCGGAGATCGCCTGCAGCGTGCTCGCCGCCAGTGCCACCGCCGCCACCACGACCAGGTTCGTCAGCATGGACGGGACGTCATCAGGTGGCCCCGACGAGCGCCGTCACCGCCTCGGCGAACACCGCCGTGTGACAGTCGACGTCGACCCGGGTGTGGAACGGCGAGAACAGCGCCATGTTGTGGAACGGGGTGAGCAGGATTCCCCGGTTGAGCGCCCACAGGTGCATGAAGGCGTCGAGTTCGGCATCGATGGCGGCGGCAGCCTGGGAGCCGTTGCGAGGCGGCGGGCAGAACCAGTACTCGGCCCGGGTGCCCAGGCGTTGGACGTGCCAGGCCAGACCGTGGGCGGCGATGGTGTCGGCCACGCCCTGCGTCCACGCCTGTGCCAGTGGTTCGGCCACGGCGAAGTCCTCGGCGCGCAGACTGCTCGACAGCGTCGCCCGAATGGCAGCGAGGGCGAGTGCGCTGCCCGTCAGTGTTCCCCCGACCCCGCTCACGTCGATGTCGTGGCCGAACAGGTCGGCCTCCAGTGCCGTCGCCACCTCCTCGGTCATGCCATAGGCGGCAGCCGGGATGCCACCGGCGATCGGTTTGCCGATCACGAACAGATCGGGGTCCAGGCCCCAAGCGCGGGTGCATCCCCCCGGTCCCACGCAGATGGTGTGGGTCTCGTCGATGATCAGCAGCACGTCGTGACGCCGCGTGATGTCCCGCACCCCGTCGAGGTACCCCGGCTCGGGCAGCACGATGCCGATGTTGGTCAGCGCCGGCTCCATGAGCAGGCAGGCGATGTCGCCATGGGCGAGGGCCCGGTCCAGTGCTTCCAGATCGTTGAAGGGCACGGCGACCGTGGTGGTCGCCGGATCGACCTGGGGACCGATCGCCCCCGGACGGCTCACGGTACGACCCTGCTCATCGAGCACGACGAGTGTCTCGTCGACGGTTCCGTGGTAGCACCAGTCGATGACGCACACCCTGGGTCGACGGGTGAGGTGCCGGGCGAACCGCAGTACGAAGCGGTTGGCGTCGGTCGCCGTCATGGCGAGTTGCCAACGGGCCAGGCCGAACCGCCGGGCGAGTTCGTCGGCCACCCAGGCTGCATCCCGGCTGGGCAGCATGGTGGTGAAGCCCCGGCGGGCCTGATCTCCCACCGCCTCGGCCACCGGGGCCAACGCATGCCCGGTCATGGCACCCGTGTCGCCCAGGCAGAGGTCGATGTACTCGTGGCCGTCCACGTCGGTGAAGCGCGCTCCCCCGGCCTCGTCGACCACGATCGGGAACGCACCCGGCCATCGGGTCATCCAGGGCATGGGCACCCCGGCGAGCAGATGACGGTGGGCGCCTCGGGCCAGTTCACCCGAGCGGGGGTGCCGTTCGACGAACCGTCGGCGCTCGTCGTCCAACAACGACGACAGGCGGTCGCGGGCGATGGCGGCCGTGTTCATGGGCGAAGGCTACGACGTCGGGCCTGCGCCGCTCCGTATGCTCCGCACCATGACTCTGTCGGACACCGTCGCCTGGCACGACTTCCGTATCGATGGCGCCCGCCTGCTCGAGCGCCTGGACGAGTTGGCCGAGATCGGACCCATCGATGGCGGTGGCTCCAGTCGCCTCGCCTTCACCGACGCCGACCGCGACGGTCGCCACCTCGTCGTCGGCTGGATGCGGCTGCTCGGCCTACGGGTGGACGTCGACGGCGTCGGCAATGTCGTGGGCACCTGGGATGTGGGCACCGGAGCACCCGTCATGATGGGATCCCATATCGACACGGTGCGCACCGGGGGTCGGTACGACGGCAACTACGGCGTGATCGCCGGCCTCGAGGTGATCCAGCGGTGCCAGGAGACCGGCGTCATGCCGCCCCGGCCACTGGCGGTCGCCTTCTTCTCCAACGAGGAAGGCGCCCGGTACGCCCCCGACATGATGGGCTCGCTCGTGTACGTGGGGGGGCTCGGCCTCGAGGAGGCTCGGGCGGCGGTGGGTATCGACGGCACCACCGTGGGTGACGAGGTCGACCGCATCGGCTATCGCGGCACGCTGGCCACTCCCGGCCCCGTGCCGCATGCCTTCGTCGAGGTGCACATCGAGCAGGGGCCCGTGCTCGAGGCCGAGGGCATCACCATCGGTGCGGTCACCGGAGTCCAGGGCATCTCGTGGACGGAAGTGACCGTCCATGGGCAGTCCAACCACGCCGGAACCACCCCGATGCGACTGCGTCACGACCCCGCCTACGTCGCCGCCGAACTGGCGGTGTTCCTCCGGCGACTGGCCGACGGGCTGGGGGGTGCCCAGGTGTGCACCATGGGGCGCATCGAACTGCACCCCAACCTGATCAACGTGGTGCCGGCCCGGGCGACATGCACCGTTGACGTACGCAACACCGATGAGGCCACGCTGCAGATCGCCGAAGCACGTGTGGCCGCCCGCTGCGACGAGCTTGCAGCAGAAGAAGGGGTGTCGATCACGCGCCGCCCACTGGCGCGCTTCGAACCCGTCGTGTTCCACGAGGAGGTCGTGGCTCGGGTGGAACGGTACGCAGCCGAACTCGGCGCCAGCGTGCGGCGCCTGCCCTCGGGCGCCGGGCACGACGCCCAGATGTTCGCCCGCGTGTGCCCCACGGGGATGATCTTCGTGCCCAGTGTTCGCGGTATCAGCCACAATCCGGCCGAGTACACCGCCCCCGAGGACCTGATCCTGGGAGCCGACCTGCTGGGCCGGGTCGTCCTCGACCTGGCGACCAGCGACTTGGGTGGCCAGGCGGTGGCGCCGTGACCCGCATCGTCACCGTCGGGGCAGCGCAACTGGGTCCGGTACAGGCCGACCACACTCGGCCCCAGGTGGTCGAGCGACTGGTCGCCCTGATGCACCAGGCTCATCGTCACGGCTGCGATCTGGTCGTCTACCCGGAACTGGCACTGACCACGTTCTTCCCCCGGTGGTTCGTGCACGACCTGCGCGAGGCCGACC